>ERZ773170.615-NODE-615-length-33469-cov-194.513108_pt1 | contig 33469 bp, 51 predicted proteins | sample MGYA00581002_ERZ773170 | MGnify/ENA primary metagenome ERZ773170 (study PRJEB29015, sample SAMEA2737811) | human gut metagenome | biome: human gut; feature: human-associated habitat; material: faeces | place: China | collected 2012 ... | reverse complement strand
TCAAGGGTGATTCTGGTAACACATTTGGTAACACTCTTTTTTCTAAATGTAAAAAAACGAATCGGGCATAACCCAACAAATCCGTATTATTCCTTCGTCCTTTCGTGCATCCCAGATGAATTTTTGACGACAATCCATCATTTTTAATTGTTCGACTCCCATCGCCTCCACCATGCAAAAAGGACGTCATTTCGTTGAGAACTGGCGCCTTTTTCTTTATCATGGTAACATTTTTGGTAACACACCGCTGAAAAACAGCTTTATAAACGCAAAAACAGCCCCGAGGAACCGTCAGGCTCCCTGGGGCTGCTGCTATGTATGGCTTTTTTGGCTGGGCGACTTACTTTCCCTGTGCCTTCAGCATAAACTCCCTGATGAACTCCCTATTGGGCATCGTCACTCAGACAAAGAGACAATCTTCCGCATTACTAGCTCATACTCTTTCGGGTACACCAGCTTTATTGCGCTCATGTGTCTGTCCAGCACCTCTATCAGACCGCTGAACGGCACAGCGCTTGCAGCCTCTACAAATTCGCTCTTTGGTTCTTGCGGTCTTGTGGAATACTCCATCTGCATGACTTGTTCAGGCTGCGGAGAGGGGCTGTTTTCCCGGCTTTCCGCTTCGCTCAACTCATTTCGCACAGTGCAGAGGGCGGCAAGCTTTTCCACGCTCTGCCAGTTCGTTTCTTCGCATTTCAGTTTGCGGATGTGCTCGTTTATCTCTACGATGTCCATGCCTGCCGCCCCCCTTATCACATATTGTTCAGGATGTCAAGAGCGCGCTTGTATGCGTCACGCTCGGCGCCGGTTGCGTCCTGCATCATGTTCTCGATGTCAGAGATCATCCTCTCCCGACCATCGCCGCGCGAGTAGTGACCGCGCACATAGTGCCGCCCACGGTTTGCGTAGCTGTTGCCCCGGTTATAGTTTTCGGTACGTCCGTAGTTGCCGCGCATATCAGCTTCCCACTCACCAGCACGGCTATAATCGCCGTCCTCCAGCATCATGATCTTGTCGATATTTTTGATGGTGTCGGTCAGCTTGTGCACGGTGTCCAGCGTGCGCTCGTTCAGGCCGTTCTTGGCATCGCGGTTGTACTCGTCCAGCTCCTCACAGAGCATTTCACGCAGATCATAGAGATTCTTACTCATGTTGTACTCCTTTCCTTATGCTACCCGCTCAACGATCAGATTGCTGTTTGCAATTCTGATTGCCTGCGTGCTAGTGTTTTCGAGCGCCACAGTAACGCAGCAGCCGCGCGGCACCTCGATGAAAGCGGCCACGAAAACATTGAAGTAATTTTCGACTGCCGCCGGGGTGACAATGGCTGTCGCACTGGTCAGCGACTCACCGCCGACAGCCAGCGCCACGGAAATGGGTCCCACAGTGCCGCCGGTGTGAATGGCAATATTGCCGCCAAAGCTTACCTTGAAGCGCGCTTTGCATTGATTGGTCAGACCCCGCAGGGTCACAAGGCCGCTGCCAGCACGGTGTACGATGCAGGCAGGGGCCTTTACCGCGGTCTCGGTCAGGGGAAGGTTTTCACCCGCCGCCACACTGACGGTGTTAGAGTTGCTAAATTCGGCCATTTTATCGGCTCCTTTCATAGAAAAACGCCGGGACTTTTGCCCCGGCGCTCTGGTTTGCAAAATCAGCTCAGGGGCTGAACAGGCTACAAATTGTAGTCAGTTGCCGTTATTCGGTTAGGCGCAACCGTTGCAGCCGCAACCGGTGCCGCAGTTACCGTACTGGTAAGGTGCAGGAACCGGGAATGCGGGCACAGGGCGGGGGTTGTAGTAGGCCAGCTGACCGCTCATGTAGGCCTTGAGCGTTTCGTTCTGGGCTGCCTGAGATGCCGCCAGCTGTGCTGCGAACAGCTGCTGCCCCTGCTCGGCGATCTTTGCGTCCTTTGCCTCGATGCGCTGTGCGGTCAGTGCGTCAAGGATGGCGCGGGCGTTCTGGTTCTGGTTGTCGATGATGTCCCGGGTGGTGTTCTGCACCGTGTTCCGGGTCTCGCAGGACTGGGTGGCCAGATTGTAGTTGACGCCCTGAATGGCAGAGCGGTTCTCGCAGCAGCACTCCTGCTGCTGCATCTGCATGGCAAACAGCTGCTGCATGAACGCCGCCTGCTGGTTTGCGCGGCTGATCTCTGCGGACATAAAGCCGTTGTTCACGGTCTGCTGCACACCATTGACAAGCTGCGCTTGCTGGTAGAAGCCGTCACACAGGCCGCTGTTGATGCTGTCCATCTTGCGCTCGATGCTGGCAAAATCGGAGGTCAGGACGTAGCCATCAACGACACCGGCACCGGTGTTGCCATTGCCGCCCCAGTTGCCGCCCCAGCCGCCGCAGAAGGCGAACAGGAACAAGATGATGATCCACCATGCGCCATCATTGCCAAAGCCAAAGCCGTTGCCGCCGTTGGTGTTTGCGGGCTGAACAGGCATGGTCAGAACCGCAGAATCGGAAGAAAGAGACATTTTTGTACTCCTTTCGTGTGTTTTGAATGATTTTTATGCTTGAACCGTGGCCACGGTTACGACTTAATGAAGAAGCTGTTGAAACTGATTTGCCATCGTTTGAAGCCAGTTCAACTGATTTTGAGACATTTTGCCGGATTGCAGCAGCTTTTGCACCTCTGCTTTCGGATCGCCCTGAAAGTTTGCGCGGAACTGCTGGAACTGCTGCATCATTTGACTGAACTGCCCCATCGGTCCGGGCATGGCGGGCATACCGCCGCCCAGTGCGTTAAAAAGAGGATTCGACATTTTAGGTACACCATCCTTTACTTTTGGCTTATTTTGTGGTATAATATTATCGAAATAAAGATGATTTGAGGTGTGTTTATGCCTAAATTTATGGACTTGACAGGAAAGCGTTTTGGTCGCTTAACCGTTATTGAAAGAGCTGAAACAAAAAGCGGTAAAACTCGCTGGAAGTGCTTGTGTGATTGTGGAAAGTACACTTACACCATTACAAACCGTCTTGTTCAGGGGAAATCTCTTTCATGTGGGTGTCGTGCTTATGAGGCGCCTAGAATCACCCACGGAATGAAGCACACAAGGCTTTATGAAATCTGGCTTGGAATGAAAAAAAGGTGTGATAACAAAAATTCAAAGTCTTATGAGCGGTACGGAGAACGAGGAATAAAACTTTGCCCAGAGTGGAAAAATGATTTTAAGGCTTTTGCAGAATGGGCGTTCGCGTCCGGTTATTCAGATGACCTCACGATTGACAGAATCGACAATGAAAAAGGTTACTCCCCTGAAAATTGCAGATGGGCAACGTGGAACGAACAGGCAAAAAATAAACGCAACAGCATTTTTATCACCCACAACGGAGAAATAAAAGTTTTGCCGGATTGGTGCAGGGAATTTGATTTTCCTTACAAAACAGCCTTGCAGCGCTATAAGAACATGATCAAGCAGGGGAAAGAAGTGGATTTTGATGCTCTTTTTTACAATGGGAACAGAAAAGCCCGGAAAATCATTCAGCTTTCGGCTGATGGAAACACAATAAAGGTTTGGGCTTGTATGTCCGATATTTCAAAGGCGGGATTCGACAGGTCAAATGTGTCCGCTTGCTGCAATGGCAAGAAAAGGTTTTACAGAGGATTTATTTGGTCTTACGCGGGGGAATAATCCCCCGCTTTCTTATTTTTCACTCTTGTCAAAAGAAAGCAGTTTTTCTTTAAGTTCCCCTAGTTCTGACTTTAACCGCTCTACTTCGGACTTTAAGGCCGTAATTCTGTCTGGCTCCTGCGTAGTAGGTTGAACTTGAGGAATAGAAGTGCGCTCTACAAGGTCGTATGTTTTCATGTTGGGTTTTCCGCTTGCATCGGTCTGTTTAAGGTAAACCACCGGTGCGCTGCTGTCCCACAGTACAACGGCGCTGTTTGGCGCCACAAGATATCCTTCCGCTGCTTGAGCGTTCGGCACCCAGATGATGGACGGCGTTGCCTGCTGTGTAGCCTGACCGGGCATTGTCGGCGGCTGATATGCGTTTTGACGCAGCTGTGCAAGCTGATCCGGCATTGGTTGACCATAATAGCCGGGCTGGTATCCGTATGGAATGTATGGCATTGCTTAGTCCTCCTTATACCAGTAGTAGATCGGGCACTCCCTGCCGCTGTCCCAGCTGTCCCACCACTCGCCGTTGACCACAGCCAGAACGTGACCGGAGCAGCCCAAAACGTAGACCCCGCGCGGGCACTCCCTTGCAAAATCCTCCACGGTGTAACAGGTGGAGCAGTCCGCATCGACAAGCCTGCGCTTGAATCCGTGCTTCTGGAGGTACGCGCCCCATGTGCGGTTAGCGCTTGGCATATCGCCCAACGCGTAGCCCATCATTGCAAGCCCTACATACGCCTGCTCCCAGCTTTGCCCGGTGGCAGCTGCAACGGCTCGCACTGCACAGTCTCCGACGCTGCTGCCGCGCGGGTTTGGGTTGAACTTGTGCCACATGAGCGCCCCTCCTTTTGCGGTTATCGTACCAGAATGCCACACCGGGAGAGACAACGAGCGTCAAACGAAGGACAAAAAAAGAAAAGCGCCCACACGGAAAAATCCGCATGAGCGCTTGAAAAATAAAAAAGCCCCCGATGCTCCAAAAGGAACACCGGGGGCTTTGCTTATCCGAGCATTTTATCAATGCCTTTCAGCCGGTAGCTTACCGCCGTCCGGCTGTAATGTGTCTGTGCTGCAATGTCCGGCAGCGGAAGCCGCTCAACGTACCGCAGTAAGGCTATCTTACGGTCTACCCTCCCAAGCGGTGCGCTTTTAATGGCGGCGATCATCCTCTGTCTGTCAAGTCCTTGCAGCGCAGCGGGCAGCACCACACGAGCCGCCGCCACAGGCAGCACCGAGCCAGAAGGGCTGCGGCAGCTGTCCGGCGTTGCGCACCATATTGCCAAGCGCAACAAACCGGTGACAAAACGTCACCATTTTGTTTGCATTGCCGAGATGGTATGTTTTCGTGAGGCCAAGAAAACATGCGCAGACCATTTTCGTGACGTGCCGAAATTGCTCTTGTGCGGCGTACATTTTGCCATCACCGGCAAAATGGTCGTATGTAGTGCTTGCCATGATATCCTCCTTACTGCTTTTCCAACGCCGACCGAGCCCGGTCAAAGAAAAACTGAATGACCTTGCTCATGGTCTCTTCGGTGATAGCCCAGCTGACCAGCTTGCCCCACCGGCTGTTGTTAAGGCAGGTGCGCAGCATCTTGACGCACCACGCCTTGCGCTCTGCGCCGCGCTTGGTGCCCTGAATCTCACGCTCTGCCTGATCGATGAGGTTGAGCACAAGGGTCTTGACCGCCGCGCCGTAGCCCAGGCGGATGCCGCCAAGGGCGTAAAAAACGAACCCGCCCATCATGAGCAGCAGCGCCGCCCATGCGGGGAGAACAGACAAAAGCTTAGTTACCAGTGTTTCCATGCTTGGTTACTCCTTCCATTAAGTAGTTGTCGATTTTCGCCTTGCTGGCTTGCATGGCTGCTACGTTGTTTCCGGTCAGCTGCGATTCCAGCAGGGCACGGACGGCTTCAAGCGTCAGGCGGTTCACCTCGTCGATTTCGGTAAATCGCTCAAGGTCGCGGGTCAGGGCAGCACCATGCTGCAGCTGTCCCTGTTCTAGCGCACCGATGCGCCTTTCCATCTCGTCCAGACGCTTGTCCTGTGCTGCGTCCGGCGCTTGTGCCTTTTTGATGTACTTGTGTATGATGTCCAGCACCTTGTCCAGCGTGATCGCCGCTGCGCACACGCTGCCAAGAATGCCCAGCACCCAGAAAAGAGCCTGTTTTTCGTTCATGCGCCCTCCCGGAGACGGGTCAGACCCTTCTTTGCGATGATTTTAGCGTAGTCCTTATAGGGCACAGACAAGTCCACGCCGGAAACCTTGCCCGGTATCGCGTCTACAACACCGGGAATCTTGCCCTTGCTGGTGTACTGCCACAAGCCGAACGGCCAGCCCGGTTCAGGCTTCTTGCTGCGGTAGGCCGCAAGCCACACGTCATAAGGCTTGAGCGCCGCGCCGGTCATGTACAGGTTATCACGGCCAAAATACAGCCCAGTGTACAGCATGGCGTAAAAGCCCCAGCGCTCCACCGTGCTAAGCGCGTGGGTTGCAATGTCCGTCAGGGTCTGCTTGTCGAGCGGTGCTTGCACATAACTGTCCTCAATGTCCACCGCAACAGGCAGCTGCACTGTCTTGCCGGTCAGCACCTTGCGCAGCAGGGCAAGCTCTGCGTCTGCTTCTGCCGTGTTGACTGCTTTGCAGTAGTAGTACACGCCGCAGGGGATGCCCAGTCGCTGGCACTCGGCGTAGTTGCGGGCGAAATAGGGGTCAATGTACGGCTTGCTGGGCGCGTCTTTCGCGCTGTTGCCCAGTGCGCGCAGCATTACACCGGAGACAAGGCCGCTTGCTTTGACCTTGTCCCAGTCGATGCGCTTCTGCCACCGGGAAACGTCCATAATAGGGAGCATTATATCAGTCCTTTCTATTTTGTGTTTGTGGGTAGTTAAATAAAGCCCTCGCTAGTTAATTAAAATTACAGAATAGTTTTAACAATTTTATCCGCAATTATGTTTCTTGTCCGAAAGGTTGGATGAGTGCCATCTTGCGTATAATATCTGTTTGTAATCGAATTTGCTCCAAGAGAACGATATAAATTTATGCACGGAAGGTTATATGTAAAAGCTACATCATTTTCAATCGCATTCGAGAAATCATACAAATATATTCCATTATTATTAGGATTTATATTGCTATCTTCTCCATTGGAAATGCTTCTCCAATAAGGACAAATAACAACGATTCTAATTTGCGGATATTTCGCTTGCAATTTTTTTAGCGCTTTAGAATATACTTCCTTAAAAGTATCAATGGAATAATTATACCCCCAATCATTTGTACCATAAAAAACAGTTATAAAATCAACATTCGCAAAATCAATATCTTTTAATGTGGTTAAGTGTTCAGCATAATTTGCAGTTGAAATATTTCCAACTTTTGCATCTTGCTCTGACCAGTCACCAGATATAATGGCATCTACAAGTCGGTTGAAAGAAAACGGCATATAATTCTTGTCCGCATGGTCAATTACAGAGCTTCCACTAAATCCAACATTGATTGCCTTGATTTCAGGATATTTCTTTGAAATCATCTCTGGGTATCCAGTTTCATGTCCAAACATACCTGTAATGGAATCTCCCATGCAAACGATAGTGCTTTTTATTTTTGTCGCTGGTTTTGAGAATCCAATTATATTTGCAACCCTGTCAGATACTGCAATCATTGAAGGGTATAAATGCCTTGAAAATTCCACAGAGGATGCTGATTTGTACGAAATATTAATATCGTTTGTTCTCAACCAGTAAGCAAATTCATCACGTCCTCCACCATTTTGATAAATAGATAATGTTCCCTGCAAACCCAAACCAATACCATTGGCGTTGTTAAATGTTTCGTTATAAGTTTTCAATTCCATCCCCGAAATTGTGATTTTTGCAACTGTGTCGTTATTCATCGGCAATATGCTCTTATCATAATCAGGGGCTATATTCTTAAATGGAATAGTAATTCTGTATTTACCATTGGCTGCCGTAGATGATGAGTAGGCACTTATATCTTTTGGAAGAGATACCGTTTTCAACGTCGTTTTATATTCAACAAAATCTGTAAGAACTCCATATTGGAGCATGACATTACTATAAACAATTGTATTGGCGCTTGTTACATTGTTTAAACACGTATAGAAACGAATTTCTATCACATCCCCCGCAGAAACTTTCAACATACAGTACAACCGTCCTATGCCGTAAAGCATTTCTGCATCACTGTTTTTTGTATTTTTAACGTTTATAGCAACATCTTCGGCATTTTCTCCTTTGGCATTGCACGAAAACCATAAATTTCCTGTAAACTCAGCGGTGTAGTTACATACAACAGCCGTGACCGCCCTTTCTTCCATTTTTCCCCTGATAATCTTTAATCCATTATCTTGATGAGTAATAGTGTGTAACGAATTATATGAGTTTGCATAAAGAGGGATAGTTGTATAATCAAAACGATTTTGCAAGTAAACAACCGCTGTAGCCTTATAAATTTCTGCGTTATAAAGCTCTCTGTCCACAAATATTGTTGAACCATCTAATTTGTATTCAACCGTTCCGCTCGTATCAATTAAATCTTCCTTTAGCGCACCAACCGCGTCTCCAGTCGCTTTCGCATCCGCCGCCTTGCCGGAGAGGGAGAGGGTGGGGTCGATGGCTTTCTGGATGTTTTCACCCGCCGTGTTGGAGAACTGCTCCACATACTCGCCCATCTGGGCGAGATCCTCGCGCACCTCGGATGCCATGACGGCTTTGCGGATGCCGTCAATTACTTCTTTAAACGGTTTCATCGTCTGCCTCCATCGTTTGCAGCGCATAAGACTGCACATTAGATGCGTACCCCTTGAGCGTGCGGCTCAGGTCATACGCGGTGGTTGCTTTGCGGGCGCTGAGCGCCTGCAGATCGGATATGCTTGAGAACTTTTTGCCGAAGGTAAACTCCTTTTTTGCGGGCTTATCCAGCGGCTCCACAAGCTTGTTGCAATTGATCCACACATCAATGCCATGGGGCGCGGAAATAATGTGCGTCAGCTTGCCGAAAGCGATGCGCTCCACGTCCACGCCCGCGTCCTTCAGGTCTACGGCTTTTACCGTGATGCCGTCCGCAAGGCGTAAGTGCTTGCAAAGCTCCATGTCGGCCTCGTCCTGCAGGGACTGCTGTGTGTTGGCCGTGCCGTCCAGCACAATATACCGGGTGATAAGTCCGTAAAGCTTCTGGGCAGTTTCATCGTTGGCGGTGGCGGTCAGAGTATTGGTGGTTTCCCACAAAAACCAGCCGCTTTTTTTCTTGCCGATGGCGATTACTCGGGTGACAATATCCTCTGCCTTGACGTAGCTGGTCAAGTCCAGCAGGTTCGTGCCGAAGGTGATGCCCTGCGTATTGCGTTCTGTTGCATCCTGTACATAGTCCAGCTGCCTGACGGCTATATCCAAGTCTGGCATTATCACTTCGCGGCGCGGGCACAGGTAGCCGCCGTACACATCCACAAGCTCGCTTTGCAGGATGTCCCACGTTTTGCCGTAGTTCTTGCCGTCGCCGAAGCCGTGCAGCTCCTCCACAAGCTGCGGGGTGTAGTCTGCGGACTTTTCCCCGCCGACGTACACGTTGACCGTGCCGTCTTTTTCCGTCTTGATGCTGTACGTTTTGGATTCGGTGTCCTTTTTGGTCACCTTTATGGTGGCGTCAAACTTATAGGTTTCTATCGGCGTGGTGATGGAAGGATTTACAATGGTCTGCTCTGCATCGTAAGTCTTGCTTCCCTGAGAGACCGCGTTCCGGCGGAGGGTGAACTGGTTGTCTCCTGTGCGCCAGATGAGATAGTCTTTTCTGGTCTTGATCTCGTTTAGTGTCCAGCTCTTTTCTGGAGGGGTCTGCACGTCCTCATAGTCGGAAAATACTGTTGAGAATCTTTCAATGAGCCGGTTTTCGTTTTTGGAGTACAGCCCCCAATCTTGACGGTAGTCTCCGTCTGCATCCGGGCTACTGGCCGCATAGTCCAGCTCCATATAGCACTTTTCGGCTACCGGAACATACCGCCGCTGTTCTTCCACGGTTACATTGCCGATATAGAACTGCTTGTACTCATCGGTAAGCTTCGTGTGGTTGTCACAGAGAAAGTCCAGAAACTGCCGGATGGTCACGTCCTTGGCGGTGTAGGGCGGCACATCGGTGTCGTTGAGGTAGGCAAGTTCGCCCTCACAGTACACCTTCTGCCGCAGCAGAAAATCCTGCTCGTGGTTCATGACCCGGCCCTGCCAGATTTCCTTTCCGTCCTGTTCCACGGATATCACCGTTTTCAGCTTTTGCAGGGCACTGTGCGCCACGTTGCCCAGCGGGATGGTAAACTCCAGACTTCCGGCCTTGCCAAACTCCCGGGTCAGGGTGGGGCTGATCAGCTTTGTGGTCTCCAACGCAGAGCCGGGCGCATAGATGCAGACCTTGTCCTCCATGTCGTATGCGGTATATCCTGTGCCTGCGTATATCTTGTAGCTCATAGGCTTGCCCCCAGATACTTGATGGTGATGCTGCTTGCAGCGGTGGCGGTAAAGGTCAGGGTAACGTTTTCGCCGTCCGGGATATCCAGCCCCTCCAGATACTGCCACTCGGTCGTTTTGGCAAGGCTGCCCGCAGCGGTCTTGTTGACCTGCAACGACACATTTGCCTCGCTTTCGCCGCGCTGGAAGTAGACCGCAGCGGTGTGCGGTGCACCGTAGATGACCACGTCCACCGGTGTATTGGCAGGCAGCGCAATGCTGCGATAGTCCCGCAGGATGTCCGTTTCAAAGTTGATGTCGTCCCACCGGATATCCTGTGTGCCGTCGTAGACGTTGTACTTGTACGGGTTGCAGCTGCCGGTGATGGTGACCGTAGCGGAAAGCCGCCCCGGCACGAATTTGACGTGCCACAGCCCCTCCCAGTACCACGATGGATCATCGTCAAACACGCATTGCAGCCATTTGCCCTCAAGGGCATTGTGCAGACGGCTTTGCAGTACTTTCCACAGCTTTTTAGGCGCGGTGCACAGCAGTTCCATGGTAATAGTGCGTTTTTTGTAGTGCACCTTGCCGTCCAGAGAGGTAGTAAGGTTGAGCAACGTGTCAGAGCCGGGTATCTGCACAAGGGTCTCGTCCGGCTCAGGCTCGCCGATGCTCGGGCTGCCCACCTTCATGTACAGCCCCCATGTTGTATGGGTGTTGTAATTGCCCAGCTTTGCGCTGTGGATTGCCATTTAAACACCCCTTTCTGCCCGCAGGGTGTACACGCCCATGCTGGTATCCATGTTAGTCGCAAGGCGCGGTGTGAGCATATCGGCCACCTTCTCGCCGTCCATGACAAGCTGCCCGGTGCCGATATCCGGCAGATGCTCGTCCAGCATATCACGGATCTGCTGCAAAATGCCAAGCTGTGCATCCGTGCCGGTGGTCTTTTCCATGTAGCGGTGCTGCATGGCCGCCCGGGTGGAGAACTCGGTCAGGCTGTCGTACACGTCATGCCCGGCAAAGGGGCTTTCGTAGTGGCTCACAGCCTGCCCGCCGCCGCTGCTCTTGCCAAACTTTGCAAACAGCGCAGCGCCCAGCGCCACAACACCGGCCACAATGGCGATGATCGCGGCAACCTCCGGGTTCGAGATGATCAGGCTGCCCACCTTTGCGATCAGCCCACCGGCGCCCTGCGCGATCGTGCCAAGGCTGCCCATGCTCCCGGCAAGGTTTGCAATATCCGTGCCCGCGTTGAGGGCAAAGCTGCCCATGCCGGAGCCAATGATGTTCAGCACACCCATAATCTTACTGCCTGTGTCGTCAACATTGATGCCAAGCTCTTGAAATACATTGCTCAAGCCCTTAACGTCCGTTGTAACGCCGTCTTCATCTGCTTTGATTCCGTTGGACATGATCTGCTTAAAAGCATTGAACGCCTCGCTCAGACCGCCGCCGGAATACGCCTCGTTGATGGCTTCCAGCGCCTTGTTTGCCCAGTCGGACAACACCTCGCGCTGCTCCTGTGATACCTCGCCCCACATCATGTTGACGATATCCAGACCAAGCGCCGCCCAGTCCTGATTTTTGAGGTCGGTGTACAGGTTCTTGCCAAGCTTGAAGATACCGCTGTTAAACTGCTGCTGCGCCTTGCTCAGATTCTCCTCAATGCGCTTTTGGGTCGCCTTGATGCTCTTATCGATGTTCTGCGCGGTCTCTGTTACCTTGTCCTGCACGCCGTCAATGTAGCTGATGACCTTGGTGTAGGTCTGCCGCACGCCGTCCACAATGCGCTCGCCGGTCTCGGTGGCGGTGGTCTTGATGTGCTGGCTTCCGTCCGCATAGGTCTCCACAGCCTGCTGCGTGGTGGTGGTGATGCCGTTGAAGGTCTTTTCTGCAATGGTGGTCTGGGTGCCAAGCAGGGTCTTGGACATATCGGCGTAGACCTTTTTGGTCGTGGTGCTTATCTTGCCGTTCGCGTCAGTGACTTTCTTAGTCACAAGCGTATAGGTGGTAGCAACGCCGTTGACCATCTCTTTACCGGTCTCGGTGGTGGTCTCCGTCACGCGGTCTTTGATGTTGCCCGCTGCGTCCTTGACCTTCTCATTCAGGGTCTCAACGCTTGTAGTCACCGCGCCCAGCGCGTTCTGTGCGGTGGTGGTTGCGGTGTGCGACACGGAAGATATGACGGTTTCAGTATTGGATTTGGATTTTGAGGGTTTTCCAGTCTTGCCGGAAGGACTGGAAGGGCTTGTGACGATGGAAGTGCCAGATGTTCCGCTTGTTTTAGCGGGTACCCATCCGTCATTTTCATCCCAGACCATGCCACTATGGTTATTGTCCCAGTTTTTTCTGCTTTCTTTTTGGATTTTTTTGCTTTCTTGGTCTGAATCGAATGCCTTTTTATAAACAGCATCCCAGTCACCATGGAAAATGCCAATTTCTCCGCTTTTCAAAGCATCAAAAACAGCTTTCAGGCCAACAGCAGAGGATTTAGCCTTGTCTATAACGCTGGTAAGACCTGTTATTTCTCCGATAAGGCCGCTCCATCCGTCAAGCTTGTATGCGTCTTGAGCAGCCAGAACCATTTCGTTCAGTTTGGAAATAACACCACCAAGAGCGCTTGTAAGATTTCCAGTCAAAAGACCCGCCAACTGGCTGACGTTATCCTTCAGGGTGGATATACGCCCGTTCATGGTCTGGCTCTGGGTGTCCATGGCGTTGTAATAGCGCCCGCCCTCCTCGCTGGCGGCTATAAGCGCCTGTGAAAGAAGGTCGTAGCTGATGGTCATCTTCTGGACTTCCTGCACCGATTTGCCGGTGTAATCTGCCAAGATTTGATAGATATTGATGCCCGCATAGGCAAACTGCTTGATGTCTATCGCTGCAGCTTTGCCCACGTTTGCGATCTGCTGCAGGTTTGCAGCCATGCGGGACAGTTCGGCGCTGCTGCCTCCTGTTGCGGAAACTGCATCGCCCAGTGCGTTGATAACCTTGCGGGAATACTCGGCGTTTTCGCCCGCGCTGATGAGCAGCTGGTTTGCCTGCGTCAGAGATGCCACGTCAAACGGGGTGCGCGCTGCATCCTCCTGAATAGCCTGCATGGCTTCCTGTGCGGCCTGTGCGCTGCCCAGCATATTGGTAAAGCCGGTGGTGTACTTTTCTATCTGGGCGTTATAAGAAATGCCCATCTCCACAAAGCCCTTTGCAAGGCCTACCGTTTTTGTCCCAAGCGAGGTAAGCATATTTGCAAGGACAGTCGCTTTTGCGCTGGCTGCTGCAAACTGGCTTGCCATGCCTGAAACGCCGCTCCCGGCTGTGTTTGCGCTGCGGTTCAGCGAGTTTGCGGCGCTTTGCGTCTCTTTTCTGGCCTGCTCGATGCCCTGCTCATACTCGGAGGTATCAAGCCCCAAAGTGGCCATCAAATTGAAAATAGTCAGGTCTCACCACCTCCGTTCTGCTCTGCGGCTTTTTTACTGTCTGCAAGCGTTTTTTCCCAGCACGCCTGCGCTTCTTCCAGTGTGGTTTCGTGTCGGCGCTGGGATAGCGGCTTGTCGTACTCTTCCATGATCTCGCTGAAGGACTGCTCCACCTGCTGCCCCAGCGATACAGCACAAAGAAAAAGCATATCAGCCGTGTACAGCTGGTATGCCTTTGTGCGCTGGCGTTCGCGCATCTCGCTGATGACGAACCAGACGAAATACTTTATTCCGTAGGCGCTGAGATGCTGGAGGTCAGCGCGGCAGAGGTAGTGCCAAAACTCAGGCCGTTCAAGTCGGCCAGCGAGGACAAAAAATCCTGCATATCCTCCTGCATCACGGACTTGGTAAGCGCAGTGAACGCCTTGGGCAGGGTGTCTTTCTCGCCCTTTTCCAGCGTGTACAGCTGGTGCAGGGCGTTCATGGTGCGCTGCGGGTCAAGCTTCATCAGGGGCTTGATAAAGTCCAGCGCAGCCAGCGCAAACTCGCGCGGGGTCAGCTTTTTCTTGCCCTCTGCGGTTTCGGCAGGCTCTGCACCCAGCAGCTTCAGGGCGTTTGCAACGATGGTCTCCCGGGCGGCTTTGGTCTCCGGGTTGTCCACGTTGTCCTTTGCGTCCATGATCATGTGGGTGATGCCGTCCACCGCGTCATACAGCTTGGGCAGTGCTTCCACGGGGTCAAGGTTGATGGTAAGAATCATTACTCTGCCTCCTTGACGTAGAACTCCATAGGCACCTTGCTGGTGTCTGTCATGTCGTAGTGCCCCTTCAAGCTCAGGCTGATGTTGCCCTTTCCGTCCTTGGTGGTTTTCAGCTCGATGCCGCCATCGCTCACAGCCTTCATCAGCTTAACCGCGGCATAACCGCCGCCGATCAGGTTGCCGTGCCACCAGATATCCTGGAAGTCCTCGTTTTTGTAGTCCTCGCGGACGGTGATCTTGTTGGTTTCCACGTCCGCAGCGCCCAACTCCAGCTTGATGGTGTCGGCGCTCACGGTCATGCAGGTGGTAGACAGGCCACAATCCCAGTGGGTGATGTGCTTCAACTGCCAAGTGTTCTCGGGCACCTCGTCCAGACCATCGCCCAGATCAATGGTGTTGGGCTTGCAGCTGACGGTGATGCCGCCGGAAGTCAGGCAGACCATGTCCTCTGCTGCAATGGGGGTAGCGCCCGCCGGGTCGAACTTCTTCAGCAGTGCGCCAGCCTGAAACTGAAGCTTTTTGAAAGCATCTGCCGAAATGGCGTGATACATTTTGTTCATGCGTTATCCTTTCTCACACCACAAAGGATGTGACGTCAAAAGTAAGGTATGTGCACAGGTATTTTTCCGGCGGGTTGTCCATAGACTGCGCCCACGGGCTGCCTGCACATAAAAGGATCGCGCCGCCCTCGCATTCGATGGTAAGCCCATCGCCAAGGGCAGCGCGAATCTCGTCTGTTTTGCGGATGATGGGCAGCTTGCCACCGTCCACCGGATACCACAGCCGCGCATGGAAGGTGCTGCTCTCGTCAAACCCCTTGGGAATGACCGGCAGCACCGTGATATAGGGCAGGGAAGCGCCCTGCGGCACGAAATCCTCCGGGTATACAGGAACATTGAACAGCGTAAAAAAGCTGTTCAGCGCCGTTGTAACGGCTTCTGCTGCGCCCATCAGGAAAGCACCACCTTTTTGCACTGCACAACGGCAAGATTCATCTGGCTTTCGGCGGGGGAAATCTTGTCGCTGCTCGCGGTGGTCACCTCATAGGTCTGCCCATCCTCCAGCCGCTTGATGCGGTCGAAGGGGGACAGCTTGATGCCCTTATCCACATAGAGGGAGTAGGTGGATGCCGTGCCCTGCTGCTCTGCCTGCTGCGCTTCTATGGTCTGGTCGTGGCGCTCTACGGCGAGGAACTCCATACCGTCCTCCCATGTGGTGGTAGAGCCAAAAAGCCCATCAGAGACCAGCTTCTTCTCCATGAAACAGAACTTTTTGGTGAAGTTCTCCATCACGGTAAACTTAGTGAAATCGTTTACAGGCATTACAGTTTCCTCCATTGGTTGATCTCCCGGCGGTAGCGGGTGCATCCGTCTGCGGGCAAACCATCCGTGCCGGTGGCCATGGTGCCGCTCCATCCGTTGAAGGACTGGGAAACATAGCGCCCACCGCCGGGCGTGGCTGCATCGTAGTCAGTGATCTTCTTGGCAAGCTCCACAAACACGTTGGGTACCCGCATAGGCTGTACCGTGCCGGTGAAGGTTTCGGGGGTCAGAGGCTCGCCCGCCTGATGCACGCCGTCATTGAAGATAGAGCCCTCTATTTTGTAGAACTGGTGCGGCGCAAGCCCGGACAGGATGTTTTCAGGATCTGCAAGCACGTCCGTGTTGAAGTTGATCGCATCCCAGATATAGTCCACGCCAATGATGAACCGCCCTGTAAACGGTGCATCGTACCGGTCAAAAAAATTGTGCGTGTACACGCACAGCTCTGGCACAGTCATGCGGGGTCACCTCCTTGCAGGTCAGACCGATTCGCCCGGGGTGATGGTCTGGACAGAGATGCCGTCCAGATACTCGGCAAACAGGGTCACGCCGGTAATGGCAAAGCTTTCGGACACGGCGGTGGTGTAGTTGCCCTGAGTGTGGAAGCCGATCAGGTTGCTGGCCTCGCCTGCGGTGGTGTACACCAGACCAGCCTTTGCGTAGTCGCTGTCGGAGGGGTCGACGTAGTACATCACGATGTTGTCAACGGGGGTGGCAATGACGGTGCCCTTCTTGATCTCGCCATCGGACAGCAGGAAGATGGTGTTGTAGCCCATGAAATCCTTGATGTACTGGAAGCCGTACTGGTTCTGGATGGTGATGTTTGCGGTGCCCAGATACTCGGCCACGTCCAGAACGTTTGCAAAGCCCACAACGCCGGTGACGGTGCGGTGCATGTTCTTGAACTTGTTCTCCACGCTGCCCTTTGCCATTGCCAGAGCCATCTGGAAGGTCTTGGGCGTGCCCTTCAGGCTACCGGTGTTCAGGTACTTGTAGAACTTGTCGGTCACCTTTGCGGTCAGATCGTACAGAAACTCGTCATCGGTCTTCTGGACAGCGACCTCATAGCCGTAATTCTGGATAGCCTCGATGGTGACGGCCTTTGCGTACTTCTCGATGGTGATCTTACCGTAGTCCTTCTCCTTGACGGTGTACTGGCTGTAGGGAATCTCCTCGCCCTCTGCCACGGTGCCGCTCTGCAGGGTGCCCTGTGCGTACTTGCTCTTCAGCACAGTGCCGGGCTGCATACGGATGGGGCGCATGATGCCCATGATCTCCCGCAGATGATCCCAGTTGCGCTGGAAACGGGTCACGAAGTCGATCTCGCGGGGGTTGACGGTGATCTCAGTGGTGGTAATCAGATTTTCTTTTGCTGCCATAGATTATTCCTTCCCGCCGCCTGTAAACAGGTCGGCATTTGCTGCAATCGCCGCCTGACGTTCGCCAGCGTCCTTGATTGCAAAAATCTGGTCTTTGGTCATTTTGGATCCGGTGTTTGCGGGCGGGTTGTCCACCGGTGCGCCCTTGGTGGAGGTGCTGCCCACATAGTCGCTCCAATCGGTTTTCAGGCTCTCAGCCAGCTTGTCCGCGTTCTTCACATTGCCCTTGCTGTCCAGTTCCATCTTGTCGATGTCCTCGCCAGACAAGCGCACGATGCGGTCAAAGTACTTTTCCAGCACGCCTGCGGCCTTGAGCTGCTCCCGGAACTTGGCTTCCTTTGCGGCTCTGGATTCCTTTGCGGTCTGCTGGGTCTTGTAGTCGGTCAGAGCCTGTTCTGCGGTCTGCTTACCGCTGTTGGCTGCGTCCCGTTCCTTTTCCGCTGCAACGCGGGCGTTTTTTTCGGTATCCAGTTCGTCCCGGAGGGCGTCGGTCTCCTCGTGCAGGGCATCCAGAATGGCTTTTGCCTTGTCATCGTTGGAGGTTTCGGCGTTTTCCAGAATCTTGCGGATATCTGCTCTTTTGAGTGCCATGTGTGTGTCCTTTCTGCCCTTGCTTGGGCTGCCATGCTTGGCAATCAGGTTATTTTGCCGGACGTGCTGCCGGTGTGGTGCCGCTTGCAGGGTTCGAACCTGCAACTACCCGGTTATGAGCCGGGAGCACTGCCAGTTGTGCGAAAACGGCATAAAAAAGCGGCTGACGCTGTGCGCCAACCGCTGGATATTGAGTTCTTAGTCGAAGTCATATCTCTGAAATCTGACATTGCTCGTTTTCATAGCAAGGGACACACCAACCAGCGCGGTGCCCTCGCCCAGAACTTTATCGCAAATTTTTTGGAGTTTGATTCTTGCTTCGTCGATTTCAAAGCAAAGCCGCTTGTTTGCGTCTCTGTCGTTTTCGACCTTCTGCTCCCGAATTTGATTTGAAATCTCAAGCTGCAGCCGCTCGCACTCCTCAGCGCTTTTCTGGTACTCAAGCTGCTTGAGCCGCAATTTCTCACGCTCTTCTGTCAACTCTTCGATTTTGCTCATACTTATACCTCCCTGTTTCCTTCCTCCACTGCAATTTCTTGCAGTTCCTTAATATGATCTTCTACCGCCGGGCGCAGGAAGGGGCGGGGAGCCATGCCCCGGGTAAAGTGCCACTTGCCGTTGAAGTCTTGCCAGACCCACGGCGTTTTGCGTCCGTTGCCCTTCTCGGCAAAAATGCCGGTGCCCAACTCCACATACACGCTATAAAACAGGTTTGATCCGATGGTCACGGTCTTTTTTGCAAGGTCTACGGCGTAGGTCAGGCTTTGCTTGAGCGCACCGCCCACATAGCCCTCGATGCCCGTGCTGTCTGCCGTGCCGGTGGGTACAAGCAGCTGGGCGTAGTCCTGCACCTTCATGCCCCAGATGGTCAGCACACGCTCCACCCATGCTTCCAGCGCTTCATGGAGTTTCGGGGTGTTGTCGGTGAATTTGATGTCGTAGTTAAAGTTCATGGCTCACTTTTTCTTCCTTTTCCTCGAAACAAAGCCAATCCATGCGCCACCCTGTTCAACCGTTACTCCAAACGGCTTTTGTGACAACTGCATCAGCTTTGTGCGGTCACTTGAAGTCATGCCCTTTAGATCAAAAGCAACTTTCGGGCCGCTCTTGTCCCAATATGTAGTATGTGATGGAGAAGAACCATCGCCACTTCGATATTTGTTGAGATCAACGCCAACTTGCTCTTTCACAAAAGACACAACATCGTTATGCGTTTTCTTGTATCTTGAACTGTCCACAACAACGGCGGCTCTCTTTGCCTCTTCTGCCGCAATTTTGCTGTAATCGGTGACCCATTTGCCATTTACAAAAGATTCAAACTCGTGTTCGCTGGCGTTCCCTCCGCCCGCTCTCGCGGAACTGCCTGAACCTCTTTTACTCACGGTAGTGCCTCCTTTCGTATTGAAATGGTTTGATTTTGGTAACGTTCCAGTCAAATTCATCAGGGCATTTGCCATACCACAAGATGCCGCTCGGTTGCAGCACTTCCAGCGCCTTACGGCAGTGCTTGGCAAAGCATTCTGCTTCGTATGGGTCGGACTGTGTGCCGTGGCTGGAAATGCTCACAATGCTGTTTGACGGTTCTCCGTCAAAACACCAGTCATAACTTTGCTCGCCGCACCAGCACAGCGTTGGGATAACGTGAATGCCGTGCGCCTGCCAGTATGCAGCCAGCCAGTGTTTTTTGTAGTGCATAAAAAGCTGCACCGCGAGTGGCATATCGCTGTACAAAGAAAAATCCGGCGAGCACACAGCCCCAAACTGCTGCAGCAGAGGAATATACTTGTCAGGGTTGTTCCAAAACCGTTCAAACTGGTAATCATCCTTGTAAAAATGTACGCCTTTTGTAGCCTTTTCTTTGGCTGTCAGCGCATAATTGACCGGGATCCATTCCAGTTTGTCAATGCGGATATCCGTTTCCGGCTTGATAGCAGGGATGCCGTACTTACCCACACCGGGAAATATCATCCTCTCGGTGTTTTCCATTGGCAGAATCACGGTTCATCCCTCCTAGCCTTACTTTTTCTTGAGTTTTTTTCCTGTTTTCCAGTTGTAACCACGTTTTTCCAGCGCACGGCGTGCTGCCTGTGTGGAAGGATTGTCAGGATGTCCTTTCGCTTTGCCCATCAAAACTTCAACACGGCTCTTTTCTCTGATTGTGCCAGACGCAACGCCCGCTTTGTATTCTGCAATAGCAGACTCTCGCCTTGCGGAATACTGTGCAGCGGCCTCGTGGGCTTCCCTTTGCATTTTTTCCGTTTGGCGGCGTGTCAAGCCGTGAGGAATACGCATCTTATCGTCCATGTAATCGCTGATGGGCGAACTTAAGCCACGTTTTGCGAGAAATTCATCAAGCGTAGTCTTCTCACTGCTCGCCCTTGTAGAACTTCCAGAGCCTCGTTTACTCATTTTTGGAGCTCTCCTTTCTCCGTTTTCTCTCTTCTGTCCACCACATCTGTTCGGCTTCTGTGCCGCCCTTTGCCTTGTACCACTCGGTATATGTCAGGTCTCCTGTCCGCTCTTTGGTGACGTTATCCCGCCGGGCTGCGGTCTGTCTCGGGTACTTGACCAACGCGCTGGTCAGCTTGCACCGGCAGTGGTAGACCATTTCCGGCGCTGCGTTGGGGTCTCCCGGGTACTGGATCTCGTATCCCTGCACCTTGAACGGCTCGTTAAGGTCGGCGGTCTCCTGATCCAGCAGCCGGTGCATCTCGCGGGTGCGGTAGTCCAGCGTGCTATTCCAGCGCTTCTGCACCTCAATGCCAATGGCTTGGGCGTTGCGCAGCTGCTGCATCGTCCCGGCGTTCTGTGCGCCTGTAAGGGCTGTGATGGCGTTGTTCATCGCCCAGTGCGCCTCGGTGTCTGCCATGCCCTTCACAGCCTGCACCGCAATGTCATGGACGCTCTTGCCCTGCACAATGCCCTGCATGACGTACCGGTTGAACACCCGGGCATCGTAGGTGCGGTTGCTTTCGCTCTTGATGCGCTTGTTGGGCACCAGCTTGGGGTTTTCCAGCAGCAGCCGCTTGACCGCTTCGGTGTTGTACAAGGTCAGATTGAACGCCACGCCTGCGGCCTGTTCCAGCTCATAGAACGCCCAGTTTGCGCCAAGGGCAAAGATATCGTACTGTTCATCACGCGCCAGCTTGTACGCCGTCTGCTGGGCTGTGGTGCACGTCTGGGTGATGCTGTCCAGCTTCTGGTGCATCAGTTCGGATTGAAACACCTGATTGCGCAGCCATGTGCGGTAATCGCTCTCGGTGATCTCGCCAGCTTCCAGCTGCTGCCGCTTGTGTTCGTCCAACTGCTTATATTTTGCGAGAAACTCGGTCAGTTGCTCGGTCATCTCCCGGCGGGCGGTGCCGTATACCCGCAAAATGCGGCGGCGCAGCCTGTTCAGCTGCCGGGTAGAGATGCGGTCAAGGTCGGTTTGTTTCATGATGCTGCAATAGTCACAAGCGCCCATTTAGCCCATTCAGGCATATCTGCGCTAAAAACGCCTTTGACGTAGTAAACAGATAAAACGGCGTCCAAAATTGCGCTTCCAATGATAAGCGCAACGCACACGCCAAAGAAAATCCAGATAAATATTTTCATCCATTTATGAGTTTCCATTTTCGTTGTCCTCCTCGTTTTCGTCTGTAGTCTCCCGCGCTGCGCTCTCTGCCATCAGCGCGGCCTTTGCCTGCTCCTTCTGCTCCGGTGTCAGGTTTGGCAGCAGGTCAATGGCCATGTCCTGCCCGATGATCGGCGCCTCAGAAATCACCATTTCGACCTGCTCAGCTGTGTTGGTGATCTTGCTGCGGTTGAATGTCGGCATAGCATTGTCAAAGCCAGCCAGTGCGCAGATCTGCCGGATGAACGGCTTGATCTGAGCCTCGAAGTCGTCCGCGTTCTGGTTCAGCGGCTCATAGGCTGCATCCAGATGGTCGTTGGTGCTGTCCGCACTGACACAGTGCACATCCAGACCGCCAAAGTCCTCATATACCCGGGTGTGTAGCAGCTCCAAAAGAGTCTGCCGGGCATTCACAGGAATCTCGGTGGTGTATGGGGTGATCTTGCCGCCCTGGCTGGTGTCTGCACCTGCAATGTGGTACAGATTTAGCTTGGTGAGATACTCCACGAGTTCATCATCGGTCATTCCGTTGAAGTTCTCGCACAGCCAATAGATCTGCGCGCAGTCCTGCAGGTCATTGCAGAAGCCAGACATCACCAGATCGGTGTTGTCAATGTAGGCTTTCAGCCCAACAAGGGTGCTCTTGTGCAGGTCTGAGCCCCACAGCGGCACAATGGGAAGAGCACTGTAGTTTTCTCCTTCTATGCTTTCCAGTCCGCCGCCGGGTGTGGTGATGATCACGCTCTTGTATGCCTGCTTCGGCGTTGTCTCCTGCATCACATTGCCGTTTTTGCTTTCTGTGTATTCAGTGAAGCCGTCCAGCTCGTACAGGATGTAGTGCATATCCGTGTCCGGGTTCAGCCGCCAGAAGCGCACGCCTGCCTGCAAAAGGCCTGTCTTTTCATCGTACAGTGGAGCAAACTCGGTCAGCTTGAAAACCACCAGATGGTCGTTGTTCCAGAATCCGAAGCTCTCACCGTGAATCAGGGCGAAATAGCCGGCCTTCTGGATCTGCTCATCGAAGTTCTGCCCCAGCCTTTCCTTGTCCACGCCATCGTCCGCAAAGACTACGCCGTTGCCGAGGGAGTAGGTCGCCCGCTGCTTGTTGAGCCGCCGGAAAAGATTGCTCTTGACCATATCGGGGTGTGGGGTGTCCGGCTTGGTGTTTTTGGACAGGCGTTTCAGCATCAAAGCGTAAGTCTGTGCGAAGCGTTCAGCTCCCGGGTTTTTCTGGGCATCGTACAGGTCGGCATCCAGTGCCATCTTGTACGGTCCGGAAGCGCAGTGCTGCTGTACGAACCGCCGGATGAAATCAGGCTGTTCTCCGGCGGCTTGCGCCTGCTGAAAGGTCTGGAATGTATATACAGTGCTCAAAATCAATTCCTCAGTTTTACAAGGCGCTTTGTGCGCACGAAATAGCGGATAGCGTCCATGCAGTGGTCGTTGACCTTCAGCACGGTGTCGTCTTTATCCGGATCCCAAGCGTACACGCCGAACTCTTCCAGCGTGTGCTTGCAGTCTTTGTAGATCTTCAGCCGCCCGGTCTGCAGCATGGTCTGCACGTCCAGAATGCCGCTCAGGACGTCGTTATTTGCGGGGGTCTGGGTAAAGCCGTTCTTGCGCAGTTCTGTAATCAGGGGCAGGGCAGAGGGGTCAACGATGACCCTTTCCGGCTTGATCCCGTTCAGCCACGCCTTGAGGTCTGTGACGTACTCGCCCACGGTCTTTTGCCGCTTCTGCTCTCGCCCGCTGTAGTAATACTCCCGGGTGACGATCCAGCAGTCTGCATCTGCCTGTTTTTGGAGCAGCAGGAACACCGTTGCGTTCTGGGTGCCAAAGTCACACGCCACATAGGCGCTTTTGGGCGACAGCTCCGGCAGCACATCAACAACGTGCTTCTTGCGGTCGAACATGTCATATACAAGGCCCTCAGCCACCGTCCACAAGCCCAGAATGTAGCGCTGATAGAAAACGCCGCTGTACTGGCTGCGGTATCTGGCCTTGATGTCCTCAGAAAGCGACAGGTTGTCGTCCATCGTGAAATGGAGATACATCATCTTGCGGGAACGGCATTTCCGCACCCACTCCAGATAAAACCAATGCTGCGGGCTGCCTGGGTTGCAGTTGAACCAGAACTTTGACCCGGTGACAGAGCAACGGGCTGTGGCCTGATTGACGAAACTCTGCGGCATCAGGGCCACCTCGTCGAAGAATGCCCCGGCAAGGGTGATGCCTTGGATCAGGTCCTGACTGCTCTCGTCCTTGCCACCGAAAAAGTAAAACTCGTTGGTTCTGCCGCCCTTGCTGACGGTCATGCAGTTTTCTGCCCGGTGCTCCTTGACGTTGTAGCCCCGGGCTGCAAGCTGCTGCTTGAGTGTGCCCAGCACGTTGCGCCGGAAGCTGGCGATGGTCTTTCCGCACATGGCAAACTGCTGGCCGCTGTAGCAGGTCATAGCCCACTGGACAAAAGAAAAGCTCATGGCAAAGGTCTTGCCCGATCGGATAGCGCCATCGGCAATAATGCCGTTGTAACCGCTGTATGCGCTCTGCGGTGTCCACCAGCTCAAGACCTGCTTTTGCCGCTGGCTGAGGGCTTGCCAGCGAAAACCGTTACTTTTCCGCATTGTCGTCCTCTTCCTTTGGCAGAAGATCCACATCGTCAGGCGGGCTGAGGTCTGCGGCGGCATTCAGGGCCTCCACAAGGCCATCGTCCTGGACTTCAACGCCGCTCTGACCTCCCAGCATGGCAAACTTGTCCACGATGGTGCCGAACGCCGTTGACAGCTGCGGCAGTGTTGCTTCCGCGATCTTGTCCGGGTCAGCCATGGCTTTCAGATACAGCCCGAGAAGTTCTTGTGCTTCTCCTTGCTTGCTCTCCATATAGGCCAGCATGTCTTGCGCATTCTGCTCTTTTTTTAAGGCGCACAAATCCGCACACTTTGGATTATCTTTCACGATTTTCCGCACGGTGCTTTCTGCTACGTCGTTCAGCTTGGCGGCTTTGGCATAGCTCTGCAGCTGCACATAGTCAGCAACGATCTTCTTTTTTTGCCTGTCTGTCAGCCGCTTTGCGCTCACCGCCACCACCTCTCTAAACTCATGCAAAAGAAAAACCGCCCGGAAACCCGAACGGTCAAAATATCAAAATAAGCCGCCAGCCGGATTTGAACCGGCACCCACAGGCCCCCGCCGGGGAGTGGTTCAGTTCCTCGGATGTATCGGGATGTGAACTAGCCATGTGGTGTCACCAGCGTTGTCCAGCCTTAAATGGGCTGCGCTCTCCCAGTTGAGCTATGGCGGCATATAAGCAGCGCCCGTGCATTCAGTTCGTTGGACAGGCGTCAAACGGTGGGTGCTGCTGCATCCGGAACTTTCGCGGCCGGATGCCCCGCTATTGCGCGGCCCCCTCATAGGGCACGCAAGCACTCCCGGCAGGGATCGAACCTGCAACATGCGGTTTTGGAGACCACTGCTCTACCACTTGAGCTACCGGAGTATAAAAGCCGCCCTTGGAATCGAACCAGCCGTGTCTACACACACGCGCCGCGCTCCAAACTGCGCTCAGGCGGCATATAACAAAAGAAAAACCAGCACGTTTCCATGCTGGTTCTGTTGACGCACATCCTGCCGGGGGAATTATGGAAACCGGTGTACGGATTATGTGGCCTCCGGTGCGTGCGGAGGTTGTGAGGGCAGGTAAGGATACCCTGCCACTCTACACGCAGCCACAAGCGGGATGTCAGCCCATGCGTCAGGTGGTCGCTGCTTCGGGAGAGCAGCGTCATGGTGCTCCGGGATGGGTTTGAACCAACTACTTGCTGCTTCAATGGGCTGCTGCTCTACCAGTTGAGCTACCGGAACATAGAAGCAGCCCGCGAAACGAGAGAAAGAAAAATGCCTGTCAAGCCTTGGGAGGAAAGCATTTTGGGGGGATTCGTTTCGGAGACTGCGTGGCAAGCGTCTTATCGCTTTCGGCGATTCCGCTTATACCAATTTTATCACTTTGCCTGTTTTTGTTGGATATTTGTAGCATGAATGTGCAATACAAGGAATCAAGACTTTTTTTGTGCGGTTTGTTGAGTATCGCCAAAACTGTCCCAAATCTCTGCCAGATAGATGCTGCCCCACTTGATGTAGATGGAGACCTGGTTTTCTTCCGAAAGCCCCAGCTCCTCACAGACCTCGCGCTGCTTTTTGTTCTTGACGTAGTACAGGCACAGGCAGTCAGCCTGTTTTTTGCTGGATTTGCTTGCCGTGATGCAGTACGCCCGCCGGGTTGCCTCAATGCGCAGCAGGCAAAGGTCTGTTTCCATCTGCTGCAGACGGCGCTGCTCGTCCGTGATATCTGCTGCAGCAAGCCCGACCTTGTCACCGGCACCACAGCCTCCGGGCATCCCGTTCAGGCTTGGGGTGGTCTTTTCGGCAACTTCCCGGATGCGCTGGATCTTCTGCTTTTGTGCTTCAACCGCCGCAGCCATATCCCGGCACTGTTGGAACCACGCCTTGACCGTGTGGTAGTCTACGCCGGTGCGTGGCTTTGGCTGTTCGCTTTCAGGTGTCCATTTGCGTGTCATTTGCGTGCCTCCTGTAGTAGTTCATATCGACGGTCTGCCCGCAACAACGGCAGTACGCAACAGGTTTGTTGTCATCGACGTACTGGTTAAGCGCGTTGCATTCCGGGCAGTTCCACGACCCGGAAGGAGCATTGTCTGTGTATGGCCATCGAACGCGGTTTTTCAAAAACATTGTTTCAATGTCTTTTCTGTTTTGCGAATAGTACAAAACATCTGTTGGTTCAACTTTACATCTAACGCATATTTCCCTGAATTTTTCATCCCATATCTCGATACACAGTTCGGTCAGAATGCCCAAGAGAAAAATCATAATTCCGAACCCTCCAACATAGCAGAGTGTTGCACCGATAACAAGAAAAACTTGGTTCATGTTATTTCTCCATTTCCTCAATCCAGATCTCCACTCTGGGGTTTTGCTTGTCATAGTCCACCCGGCTTCCGTCGTGGGCGGCAACGATGCGGCTGTTGTCGTCCTCCAACACCCGAACTTTCACCAGTATGTCGCAGGTCGCTTCTATCAGGTTGGCAAGGTCTACCTTGCGCCGGGTAGCCATGTAGTACACGCACCGCACGTTCACGCGGGCAGAGATGGGCTCAGGCGGGGCGCGTATCTGCCACAGGCAAGAGGTCTGGTATTCCTCAAACGCCGCGCTTGGGGCTACAAAGTGCCGTCCTCCGCGCCCTTGCAGGATGCGCGCACTGTTTTTCTTTGTGCGTGGGTCGCCGTAAAGGGTTATTTTCATCTGCCGTCCTCCACATAGCACCAGCTTTGGGGCGGCCTACTCAGATGGCAGCCATTGATTGCGCAGGTCGGTGGGAGCATATAGCTTCCAGACGGCTGATAGTGCTCGCAAGTGTCATTCCCGCAGACATCGGTCCCATTCATGCCACTAAAGCCATACCGGTAAAAGGTAAATAGAGACTTGGGCTTGTCATAAATCTTCAGGTCGGAGATGTGCCAGCCGCAGCCGTCACGGCCTTTGAGATATTTTTCGGCGGTTTCCTTGCTCATGCAGGCTGCTTCAAGAAGTTCATCTGCTGGTTTGTAATATGATCCGGGTGCCATAACGTACAGGCTTGCCGATTCCCAGCTTCCTGTTTCTCCAACATGGGTTAGGCCGGTAATTTTCTTACAGGTGAACTCGCCAATGACGTGCCCCCTTTTTTGGGGCCATCCACCGTGTTTCTTCGCGGAAACGTCCCAGTTGTCGTCGTCCAAAATAAACTCTTTACTTGCTGTCCGGGTACAGTAGATGTACACCTTAAACGGCGTTCCATGCACAGGGCAAGTCCTGCGCACCTCAACTGTCTTTTCTCCGTCAAGAATTTTCTTGCACCACTCAGGCCGGATGCTTATCAGAACAGCCTTCATTTTTTCATCATCCCCTCCATTGCCAGTTGCTCGCACTGCTTTTCAGCTTCCCTGCGCTGCTGGTCATACTCAAACAGCAGATCTGCGTACTCTCCGCCCACCCGGCGGATGGCTGTCTCCAGCATCTCCGTCACAAGGTCGGTGTACTTGTCCGAGCCCTTGCGGCTGTTCTTTGCAGCTTCCCGGGCTTCCCACAAGTCGGTGAGTTTGTCCCGCCTGTCAGCCGTGATCTCGCCATAGCCGTAGGCGTCCTGAATCTGCTCCATGCTTTCCCAGCCTTCCAGCTCTGCAAATGGATCCGCTTCAGCTTTTGCCATGCTGCGGGCTTTTGTCTTTTTCTTGACATACCGGGTCAGGCCATCCTGAATCACGGCGCGGGCATCGTCCATCGCCTTGCGGACGGCCTTGGCCTCCCGTTCTTTTTTGAGCTGGTCCGGCTGATTTGCCCATTCTGCCATTAGCTCCGATTTAGTTTTTGGCTTCATGTTTTTCCTCCATTTTGACAGCTTCACGAATGTCCAGGCTAAGAGCAAGATCCGCATACCACAACTGCCAATTTACAAACCAACTCCGGTTTACAATTTTCCCCATAAAGAAGATTCGTTCCTGCTCCATCAGATGATCGAGCGAAACGATATACTGTCCGGGCTTGTACTTCTTCGTCTGCGCCGTCTGTACCGTTTTCATTTTTACCCCCATTGTTCTGACATTGCCTTTGCCACGCCCGGAAAAGTCTTTGCGCGATTCCTTGCACGGTCAGTGGTAAACATTCCCTTGTGCTGCTCACCATGCTTATGCGAGTAAGATCCAGACGGGCACCATGTCGCGGTAGGTTCTACGATGTTTGTCGGGTGCAGTGGCGGCACACCGCGCTCCCACAGTAGAGTTTTCTTGCTGTACGGATGTCCGTACTCGTAGGGCTGGATTGCCTGCGTAGGCTTTGGGTAATCAAAAATCTTGCTGGGAGTAGGATTCTCAATCACCACTTTTTCGCAATCTGCCGCCCACACGGCAAGAAAAAGCGCCTTGCCGCGCTCCCGATGCCTGTCCTCATGGTCGCGGTGGTAAACGCTGCCGGATACCATCATTTGCCGGTTATAGTCCGTCTCTTTGGCGTGTTCTTTGCGCCAAGCGGCAAACTGCGGACAGTGGTCGTGACAGGCATGGTGCCGGTCTGGGCAGTCTTTACATGTCGGGTTGGTCATGTTCGGCTTCCTCCTCGTTAAACCAAAGGCGTGTTCCACATCCGGGACAAAATTTGTCAATGTAATAATTATCGTTGCATTCATACCCGCAAACAGGGCAAATTGTCGTACCTGTTTTTTCACGCCAGTAAAGCTTTTTTGGACGTTCGCCCGGCAGTTTAGGCATGGGCATCCAAAGCGTGAAAAGATCTGGCGCACTGGCCACGGTGTCCCACGTTGCTGATTGAGCAAAAGTCGCATCCATGTACTTCACGAGAACATTTCCGTGCGCAGAATCTTTTTCAGTCGGCGGCTCTTCTGCGGTCTTGCGCCAGCGCTGGACATCCGGGACGACTGCCGGGGCATCTTCCAGCACATCCATCGCGTCCATAATCTGACACGCGCGGCATCTTACGCCGTTGTAATTTTCGCAGCCACAGCAATATGCCGCTTTGATGTTTGCGATGGCTTTTTCACGGTCGATATATTCGCTCATTTTTCAATCTCCTTCCTTGTCAGCTCGCTCACTCGCAGCCTTGCCGCTTCACGGGGGGCAGTTGTGATATCGGCCTGAGCCTGCTTTAAGAATTCGGCACGGCGGTATGTGAGGTCCGGCATTTCAGCCAGCTCTGCCAGTCCTCCCACGCTCCCGGCATAGGATTTTGCCGCCGGGGGGAGTTGGTCATACAGGGCTTTCAGCTCTTTCTGTCCGTCACTACGCAGCAGCCCGCCCTTTTCATCAATGCCGGTCACCATCGGGAACTTGCGCCAGCTCAAAAATGTCTGTGCCTTGCGTGCCGCTACAGCCAGAGCTTCCCATTCAGCGGACGGGTCAAGACACTGGGAAAGCTGCTTGAAGATGTCGGCCACCGTGACCGGATAAACGCAGACGCGATTCGCGGCCAGAAACGCCCGCTTCACCACTTCGCCGGGATAATCCCGGAACTGATACGTCCAAATGTCGATGGTGGTTTTCATCTCGTCATCGGACAGCGGTTTGGTTCCCAGCTTGTACAGCGTCGCGTTCATCAAGATCAGCTCCGCCGCTTCTTCCTTGGTCATGTGTCAAAACCCCTTTCTTTGTCCATGTTGCCCAGCACCCGGGCAAGCTGGTCTCTCGTGCTTTCTGCGGGCTTTCTGCCACCGGTAGCGCTGCCGAGTCTCGCCTGTTGCTGGCGACTCTCGTCATTTGCGGCTACATCGCCAACCGTCCGAACTCCTTCACGTTGCCAACTGGCTAAGATTCCGTTTATGTAGGCCCAAGACCGTTTATTTGCTTCCGCTGCCCTGTCAATTGCCAACAAAATCATGTCTGTGCCGAAAGTACACCGCCAGCTTTGCAGCTTTTCCAGTGCCGAACGTGGGAAGCTGCCTGCAACCTCCTCGTACCTCTGAACGATCTGCGCAAGACCTGCATCAGCTGCCGGGGCTTTCTCTTTGCTGTTATTTAAGCTGTCTCTATTAGGATAGATAACAGTTTCAGTAATAGGTTCAGTTACAGTAGCAGTTACAGATACAGTTGTATCTATACTGTACCGATACTGTATAGATAGAGTATCGGTACAGTATTTTCTGAACGCATCACTCTTGATGTTTTGCAGCGAATACTCAACTCCCTTCAGGCATTTGGGTGATTTCGACCAGTTATATTTGTGCCAGTTAAGAAGCAGTATCTCTTTCGTTGCCTTGTCATAGCGGATAACGTTGTGAACCGTTTCCATCCGATGGATAAGGCGATCCACAGTCTCTTCGTTGTATCCAAGCTCTCTGCTCGCTTGCCGCTTGCCCAGCTCATAGCATCCGCTCAAAGTGGTGTGCGGATTGGTGAGAAGGTAGAGATAAAAGTATTTATCTTCAGGAGTGAAGTCATCGTCCACCTTCGGGTCTGACCAAAAGTTCGGCGAAACACAACGAAAAATTGCCATCTGCTCACCTCCTTTCTCTCAACAGCGAATCAGAACGGCAAATCGTCCGTGTCCGAAATCGGGCGGTCATCGCCGTTGTAATCGGGCGCTGCCGCCGGGGCCGGTTGTTTATCCGGTGCGGGCGCAGAAGCGTTCTGTGGCGGCTCAGAGCCGGTGTCAAAAGGCGTTTCACCGTCTACCGGCTCGAAACCGTCCGTCTGGGGCTGTCCGGGCTGGTCACAGAACTGCTGCATAATGTCGATGCCCTGCTGCACCCACCGGGCAGCAACAAGCCCGCCAACGACAACGCCCTCGACGTTATGCAGGTTCCAGTAGGTTGTACCGTTCGCGCCGGTATTGCTTTTCAGCTCGCCGCCGCAAATCTCGACAAAATCACCCTTCTGAAGGAGGCCGTCCCACTTGTCGAGATCGCTCCAAATACAGCACTCGACAAACATATTGCTTCGGTTGCCGGAGGCATCTTTTGTACTATGAGCCTTGACGCTCAAGCTGAGGAACGGCTTTCCGGTCTTCGTTTCCTTTAGACTAGGGTCGCGAGAGAGGGTTCCGGTGATCTTCGTCCCGGTCTTTGTCTGAATAATCATTCGGCATCACCGCCAAACGGATCATCGTTGGTGTCGGTGGTTTCGACTGCAAACGGTTCGGGCTGCTCTTTTTTCGGCTTCAGCTTGCGAGGCTGCATAGCGCTGATTTCGGGCTGCTCGTTCTCGACCTCGCGGTAGGATGCTTCTGCAGCTACCGGAACCTCGCTCTCATCGTAGAGGCTGCCAAACGTGGCCGGGAAGGATTCGCGCAGCGCGTGAACCAGCGCTACCTTGCGAATCATGGTCGCGGGCTTCGTCACCCACATGGATTTCTTGGTGTCGTACTCGCTCAGCTTCACTTCCTCGTAGAAGGGGCGGCTGCGGTCCTTGCGGTAGGCTTTAGCCCAGCCGCCGACCAGCTGCTCGTCCTCGTAGACGATAGAGCCTTCGCGGTGGATAATCTCGCCGACTTCCGGCACGAATACGATAACGCCAGCTTCAAATCCGTCATACTGCGGATGACGCTCGGCCATCTTCATGTAACAGGTCTTGCCCAGCACGATGGTGGAAGCGGTATCGCCGTTCTTGTTGTCGTAGTGGATAAGATAGGCTTCCTTGGTAAAGGGGTTGAGGTGGTACTGCTTGCAGGTCTCCAAGAAGATGCGGCACTCTGCGAAGGTCGCATCCTTGCAGATGAAGTTCCGCACCTCGTCAAACGTGACGGTCAGATGCTGGCCGTCCATGCTTTCAATCTCGACCGGCTTAGATTCTGCGACCGGCTGCATCGCCTCGGTCTGCTTGACCTGAGCAGCGAAGGAGCGACTCTGAACTGTGGTAGTAGTATTCGGCGCAGCAGCGCCAGTGCGTGAAGTGAAACCCATTTTTGTTACCTCCTAGAATGTTGAAGATTATTTGATGCTGCCGAAATCGAACCCGCGTTCTTTGGCAGCGTTGCGGAACCATGCAATGTCCTCTTTGGTGAACTCGACCCAGAAGTAATAGCGCTTGCGGGAGGGAACCTCCTGTGCAGCAGAGAAGCTTTGCATCGCTTCCGTGTCCAGACGACCTTCCGGCGTGATAAATGCGTTTGCCTGCGTTGCAGCAGCGGCTCTCGCTTTCATCTCGCGTTCTTCTGCAGTCGGGGGAATAATTACCGGAGCGGCGGCCCGCGCCAGCTCTGCCACCTTTCTTGCGGCCTCTGCCTCCCTCTGTGCCTGCCGGGACTTCTCGCGGCGGTTATGCTCGCGAACGGCTTCGTTGGTGCTCAGGTTGCGCAGGTATTCGGTGGTGCAGGGTTCGACGTCTTCTCCGCAGTTCTCGCGGATGAATTCCAAATCGCTGCGGATGTTCTCGATGGACTGGCACAGGGACTTTTTTGCCTCCGCAATGGCGAACGTCTTGTTCAGCCAATGGCTGTCTAACAGGCGCTCAAACGGAATAAGCGGTTCCAACTCGCCGATGTTGTCCCGGTAGATCAGGCGCAGGGTAGAAGCCTTTTCTTCCTTTTCGGCGGCCTCCACAGCCTTGACCTGTGCGTCAATCGCTCCGGAAATCTCCTTGCATTTGCCCTGCATCTCCTTGATGCTCTGCTGGAAATCTTCCAGCGGCTTCATGTAGAGCTTCTTCGCTGCCGTGGCAGCAGCTCCAAGCTGCTTATCCCAACCGTTGACCTTTGCCCGGTCCTCCTTGGCGCTCTTGATGCTCTCCGGGGTGTAGACCCGGCCTTTGTAGGCCGCCAACATCTCGTCAAGGTTCCGTTCAACCTCGTCCTTGTTCCAGCTCATGGCCGGAATTGCCGGGCGCTCCACCCGGACGGTCAATTCATTTTCCATCTGTAAAAACCTCCGATTTTGTGATATCATCGGGGTGATGGGGCTTTCAAATTCCATCAACCCTTGCAGCCTGTCGGTGTTGCTGCACCGGCGGGCTTTTTGCTTTTGTTTGAGCAGCCTCTTGTGGCAGGCGGTGGCAGACTGTCCACCTCGTCGCGCTTTATGACTTCTTGAAAAAAGGAATACTTGTGCGGATTTCTCTTTTTCTTGCGGCAATGATAAACCGATGATGCAAAACTGTTTGCGCTTTTATAGCCGAGCCGCCGGGCGCACATATCAGATGTGCCGGATGCAAGCAGATTGCCAGTTTTTGCATCGTACACGGTGTACCACATGACATGGTGAACAGTGTCAGGCATACGTTATCTCCCCGGATTCCTCTTGCAGCATCTCCCGCACGTTGTCCATTTCTTCGGCGCACATCTCCCAGACGTTTGCCCGTGCGGAGTATCCAGCCCGAACAACAATGTCATCTGAGGCTTCGGCTTCTCGCCTGCAACGTTCGGCAAGCCGCGTGTAGGATTTGACTTTGCCCTCAACGTACTCTTTGGCCGTCATCATGCCCCACGCTCCTGATTCTCCGGATACTCCGGGTTGCGGGCGTGGGTGCGGTTGATCTTGCCGCACTTGCGCCGCTTTGCGGCTCTCTCCCTGTCCTCTGCGGAAAAGCCCAGACGAGCCAGCAGAACAGCGGCCAAAATCAGCACCAGCGACACCGAAAACAGCGTGCCGGAGATGTATCCGGTGGTCTGTGCGGTGCCCTCTGCACCCATAGCTGCGCCCATTCCAACGCCGACTAAAATGACAGCCAGCCAGTAGTAAGTAGTGGATTTGATCTTCATGCGGATTCTCCTTTCTCAAGTGAGGGGAAAAACAGTTCCC
>ERZ773170.607-NODE-607-length-33884-cov-464.042833_pt1 | contig 33884 bp, 56 predicted proteins | sample MGYA00581002_ERZ773170 | MGnify/ENA primary metagenome ERZ773170 (study PRJEB29015, sample SAMEA2737811) | human gut metagenome | biome: human gut; feature: human-associated habitat; material: faeces | place: China | collected 2012 ... | reverse complement strand
GGGAACTGTTTTTCCCCTCACTTGAGAAAGGAGAATCCGCATGAAGATCAAATCCTGCATCTGGTACTGGCTGGCCGCTGGCTGCGGCTGCCTTGGCCTGCTGTACGGCATGGGCATCGAGGGCAGCGCACAGACGGGCAGCACCATCTCCGACGGCCAGTTCATCACGGCCCTGTGCCTGGTTCTGGCAGCGGTGCTTTTCCTGCGGCTGGGCTTTGCCGCCCAGGACCGGGAGCAGAACGCCCGCCGCTATGGCCGCGTTGACCGCACCCACGCCCGCACCGAGGAGCCGGACTACCGGCAGAACCGGAGGGGCGCATGAGCATGACTGTATATGCTTACGCCTACCGTAAGAACCCTCCGGGGTGCGATGTCAGGCAGTTCACAGATCCGCTCACCCCGGATGAATACCCCGGGGATCCCGCCAGCGTTAAGGCCCAGCACTGGGCAGATGAGAACATCCGGCACTACGAGATGATCCAGGTGCGGGACGCTCTTGGGAACCTGCTGTACGCAAGATAATGCGTTTTGAATTACGCAAACCACAAGATATAGGAGAAATCAGCATGAAAACCAAAATTCTGAAAGTCAAGATCACCTTCCTGGAGCCGGTGCTGGGCACTTGGCCCTCCAACCAGAACGTCGCCCGGGACTTCATTGCCAGCAAGAGCCCGGATGCGGCCACGATTGAGGACGAGGTTGCCGCTCTGGGCGCGGATGCCGTGGCAGATAAGGGCATGACCGTCTTCCCCCGCAACGAGAACGGAGAGCCGGTGCTCTACGACTACCAGATCAAGGGATTCTTCAAGGATTCCTGCGGTATGCTGGCCCGTGTGGGCGGCAAGACCGAAACGGGCAAGAAGCGGGCCGTCAACGAGAGCGGCAAGCTCTCCGCCTACAAGAAGGTCATCGACGGCCTGATCTTCCCGCAGCCCCGCATGATCCCCATCAAGGTCAACGGCAAGATCGGCGACTGCCAGCGCCCCCTGCGTGCCCAGACGGCCCAGGGCGAGCGCGTGAGCCTGGCCAACTCCGAGGAGATCCCGGCAGGCAGCACCTGCGAGTTTGAGATCCTTCTCATGGATGAATCGCTTGAAAACGCAGTTTTGGAGTGGCTGGACTACGGCGTTCTGCGCGGCATCGGCCAGTGGAGAAACAGCGGCAAGGGCCGCTTCACCTTTGACATCATCGACTGAGCAACGGCATTGCATGGATAGGATTTGATCTGCTACGGCAATGATATGATTTGCAAAGGCGCGGATATGTGCGCATAACTCGGCAACGGCATTGTGCTGACAAGTTTGCTCAGCAGGGGCACAGGTAGTCACTGCAGTGCAGCGCGGGGCAAAGGCAAAGCTCAGCTGGAAAGCGCAGCGCAAAGGCGTAGATAGGCGTAGATCGCTTGGATCAGACTTGCCTCGATAAGCAAAGGAAATGCAGGGCCCCGTGTCGAAAAGCAAAGGCAAGGCTGGGCGTGGTGTGGGCGGCAAGGCATCGCAATGGCGTTGAGCAGATACGCGCCGCTCTGCTATGCAGCGCAAAGGCATAGCGAAGAAGCACTTTGATACGATTTGCAACGGCTGTGCGGTGCTGCGTGAAGAAGGGCAAGGGCTTGGATAAGCGGAGAGGTGCAAGGGCACGGAGATGCTCAGAGACGACTTGCGAAGGCATAGAATCGCAAAGAAGAGCAAAGGCATAGATAAGCCTGGCTGACCTGGGAAATGCAAAGGCATGGATGCGCGACGATTCGCTAAGGCATAGATACGAATAGATGTGCAACGGCGTAGAGCAGATTCGCGCTGAAGAGCAAAGGCAAAGCAAAGTATTTTTGAACGAAAGGAGATTTTACAGTGAGTAAAACAGAGCTGCTGTTCCGGGCCGTGGAAGCACTTTCCACCCCGGCGGCAAAGATGGTTGCCCGTGGGCTGACCTTATGGATCGGATTCAACGTGCTGGTCGTGGTCTTTCTGGTCTGGCGGGCATGGAAAAACGGGAGGTGGCGCAAATGAGCACGGTTCAGATCTATGGGACGGATATGTCCTTCCTGAACGAGATCCCTTTCCGGTGTGTGCAGGACGCAGAACAGTATGCAGATCAGCTCAAAAAGGCTGACCCGACGCTCACATACCTTGTCGTAGACGATTCCGGGCAGCCGGTATCTATGAGGTGATCCTTATGCAGTGTGATGAAAAAAAAGAAATCTGCCTGAACTATGCGGCCAATATTCCGGAATGGAAGCTGGCGCTGATTCTGGACGCTCTGGCAAAGCTTGGCGATGCGTCCCGGTGCTGCGGCACGGTTCAGAAGGCAGTTGCCGGGGGGCAGTCGTATATGAGACTGCACCCAGACAGTGAATACGCGGGCGAGGATCAGGCTGATTATGTGCACATTTGCCAGGAAGCAGCCAGGGCATTGGGCCGCGCAGTCTATGCGGTGGAGATCGTGCTTTCACAGTCAGACTGCTTCGGGCTGGCCAAAGACCTGGCATACATGGGAGAAACTGCATATAACAGCTCCTACGCCGAGCTGGAGAGCATGTGCCGGAAGCACGGATGCAAAGAGGTGGAGTACAAACATGGACAAAATGACCATTTATGAAAGCGCCCGTGTCGTGCCCAAGGAGGCGCGGAAGTCAATCGGCGGCGGCCGCCTGAAGGGGATGACGGACATCAATCCCATGTGGAGAGTCAAGAAGCTGACAGAGCTTTTTGGCCCAGCTGGCATCGGTTGGCGGTTCGACCCGCCCATCTTTGAGGAAAAGCCCGGGGTAAACGGAGAGATCATGGTACACTGCTGCACCAACCTCTACATTCGGCAGATCGATGAGGGCGGGGAAAAGAATGAATGGAGCGCCCCGATTCCCGGCGTGGGCGGCTCGATGCTGATCTCCACAGAAAAAGACGGCAAGCGCACGGATGACGAAGCCTATAAAAAGGCATACACGGACGCGCAGAGCGTGGCCTGCAAGGCTTTGGGCATTGGCGCAGACGTTTACTGGGAGAAAGATACGACCAAGTACGACAGGCCCACAGCGCCACCCCCGGCAAAGCCGACCTGCGCTAGCTGCGGGAAGCCCGTGGAAGGGTTTACTTACAAGGGCGAAAAGGTCACTGCCCAGCAGGCGGCTGACCGGAGCAAGAAAAAATACGGGCGTATCCTGTGCATGGAATGCGCCAAAAAGCAGCCGAAAGAAGATGGAGGATTGACGCATGCTTAACATCGTAGCATTGATGGGCCGCCTGACCCATACCCCGGAGCTGAAGACCACCCAGAACGGCACCAGCGTGTGCAGCTTCAGCATTGCGGTTGACCGTACATATACCCCGAAGGGCGAGGAGCGCAAGGCTGACTTCATTGATATCGTTGCCTGGCGGCAGACGGCAGAGCATATCTGCAAGTACTTCCAGAAGGGCAGCATGATCGCCATTGAAGGCAGCATCCAGACCCGCTCGTATCAGGACAAGCAGGGCAGCAACCGCACGAAAGTGGAAGTTCTGGCAAACAACGTCAGCTTTTGCGGCGCAAAGGCGGCAGACAAGCCCGCTGTGCACGATTTCGACCAGCAGACGAAAAGTTACACCTCCGAAGCAAAAGCCTCTTACAGCGCCCCGCAGGCGGCGCAGGGCTTCTCGCAGGGTTCCGCGGATGATTTCGCAGAGATCACAGACGATGACGATCTTCCGTTCTGACCTCCCAGCTGTGCTATCAGGCTATACGGGCGTGCGGAAGGAGGTGAAGACACACGGCTACCGGAAAAAGATACTACTGGCTAAAGCTCAAAGACAGCTTTATGCGGTCTGACGCGGTGGATTTTCTCATGGGGCAGAAGAACGGCGCAAACTACGTGGTTCTGTACCAGATGCTTTGCCTTATGACCATCAACACCAATGGCAGGCTTTCACGGCAGATCGGTGAGGTGATCATTCCGTATGACGTGGACAAGATTCAGCGTGATACCAAGTGGTTTTCTACCGATACTGTGCGCGTTGCGCTGGGTCTTTACGCGAAGCTTGGGCTGATTTATCAGGAGCAAGACGGCACGCTCGTGCTTGCAAATCACTCTGAAATGGTCGGAAGTGCGACAGACTACGCAACGCAAAAAAAACTGCAAAGAACGAACCAACGTCTAATTGGCTCTTCTGACTGTGGACATTGTCCACAGGATGTCCACGAAAACGTCCACAAAAATGTCCATACAGATATTAGAGATAAGATATTAGATATAGATAAGTCGTCGTCATCTAAAGATGACTCCTCCTATACAGGGACGAGGACGACGATATCGCCTGTGGATTTTTTTAGAGAAAACATCGGTAAGTTGAGCGCTAACAGCGAAAAAGAGCTGACCGGTTACATTGAACGCCTGGGCGCTGATCTTGTGACCGAGATCATCCGCAAGTGCGGGGATCTGGGCGGCCACAGCTGGGCCTATGTCCGCAAGGCACTGGCAGAAGCCGCCCGGCAGGGCTGCACGTCTGTGGAAGAGTACCGCAAGACGAACCCCATCGGGGCGGGACGCGACAAACTGGTCACGCGCCCCCCAGAAGATGCAGCAAAAGCTCCCGATTTCCTCAAAAACGCTGCAAATCGCAGGCCTTTGCGCAAGAAAGGAGAGGCGAAGAGTGCCTAAATATCATGTTGTTGTGCTGTGCAGCGGCCCGGTAGGAGACGCGGCCCTGACCTACCGTCTGACCGCCAGCAGCCAGCAGGCCGCAGAATTTCACGCCTGCCAGATGGCGGGCGACCACTACCCGGAGTACCGGGATATCCATGTCAAGAGAACGGAGGTTTTGACACATGGCTGAAAAAAGACTGATTGATGCAAATGCTTTGCACAAGCGCATTGAAATGAACCTTCGTGCAAGCAATCCGTTCACTATTGAAGAATGCTGCTATAAGGATGCCCTGAACAGCGTGGACGAGGCTCCCACCATTGACCCGGAAACACTGCGGCCAGTGGCGCATTGGGACATGGAAGAAGATGCCGTCGGCGATCCTATCATCTGGACTTGCTCGAATTGCAAAGACAGCATTGTCATGTATGACGGGGCACCAATGGAAAATGGATATAAATACTGCCCGATGTGCGGTGCAAGAATGGAGGATGTACCGTATGACGATGATTGACCGTGACGAGCTGCTCAAGCACGAAGTTATGATTATCACCAAGGGTAACGCTGCTTTTCATGGCGTTCCGTCCTCACTTATCGAGACGGCCCCGGTTATTGACATCAAGAACCTGCAGCCCGTATGGAGAGACCCGGAAACCGACCCGCCCAAGGTCGAAACCGAAGTGCTGGTGCTGGTTGATTGTGGAAAAGGCTACTGCATCACAACGGCCTTTTATGAGGACGGAACTGTTTCTCAGTACGAAAGCCTCTGGCAGTGGGAAGATGTCGATGATTACGGCATTTATGACGAAGAAGATGATTTGTATAGGCTCCCGAAAGGCTGGTGGGAATACCGCCACTTTACACCAGAAGATGCACTGGAATGTCCGATAGCTAAGCCGGTCGTAGGCTGGATGCCGCTTCCGGAGAAGCTGAAAAGCAGTGCGAGCAGCTGGCAATGGAAGGGATGATGAAAAAATGAAAGCTATCTTGCTGAGCATCCGTCATGAATGGTGCGACCTCATCATTCGGGGGAAAAAGACCCTTGAGGTGCGCAAGACCCGCCCGAAGCTGGAAACACCGTTCAAGGCGTACATCTACTGCACAAAAGCTCCGCAGCAACTCATCACCATTTTCAAGGATGGCGAAGAAACGATGGACGGCGAAATCCATCACGGAAAGCCTGTGTTCGTAAAGTTCAATAAGCTGCTGCCGGACAGCATACGCGGTAATACCCAGATGGTTATTGGAGAGTTCATCTGTGATGACATCCGGCGCATCGGCCCTGAGTACTGCATCGTCAAAGAAGATATTGAAACAGCAATTGCTGGAAGTTGCCTCAGTATCAAGCAAGTGAAGGAATACGCCGGATGGGGTATCGGTATGAAATATGCCGACATGAAAGACCTGTACAGCTGGCACATTTCTGACCTGAAAATTTACGATCACCCGCGGCCGTTGAGCGATTTCACAAGGCTGCGGGCGACAAAATTCGGCTACGAGCCTGTAAGGATTGAGCGGCCGCCTCAGAGCTGGTGCTATGTGATGGAAGAATGATTGGAGGAAAAGCATGACACAGAAACAGTTTATCAAGCAGCTGATGAGCCGCGGCGTTTCGTACTCGGATGCCTGCGGGCTGGTAGCCTACATGAAAGAGCTTCGCCAGCTGATCGAAAAGCATGAGGACGTTGTGATGCTGGCGGATGCAAACACAATGCAGTTCGTCCCGGCAAAGGTTTACTCCTACGAGGAAACCTTCCAACGGATGCAGGAAGGGAGGGATATCTTTTGCTGAAGGTACTTTATATCCCGACAGATAAAGAAGCTGTGGAAGCGGCCCTTGTCCTGCAAAGATATTGCGATGCAAAATTTGAAAATGGGTGTAAGGATTGCATCCACAACCTCGGAAGCCATGAAAGTTGTGGCCTTTCTAACGAACTTCCGTGTGATTATATTATACCAGATAGAATTGTAAAAGAAACAGAAGCAAAGCTGAGCAAAGTGAAATCCAACCCTGAAACCGACACTATGAGTCCGGAGGAAATGGCCCGTTATTTGATGGGATTTTGCCGGGGCTGGTTGGCAACCGGAAATGGTTGCCCAGGTTGCCCGTTCGATAAGCCGACCAGTAACGATGGCGATGGAGAATGCCGTCTTGGCGTTCCTTCCGACTGGGATTTTTGAGGAGGAGAAGTGAAGCATGAAAACCAAAAAGAGAATGATCTGCTTTATCGTGGCAGCAGCGTTGCTGATTGCGACGCTGTGGTTTACATCCTGTGGTGCGGCCACTGCCGAGGCAGAAGTTGAAAGAAAGCCTTGCTACCATGTCACGGTCTACTCCCCGGCAATCGAAAAAGTGGGCTATGCCGGCAGAAGGAAACCAAAGTATACCATCACTGTGGATAACTTTGGTGAGCTGCTGCCTGACACGAAGATATCTGCTGAGCGTGAGTATCAGCTCCTGCGAATTCCTCTTGGAAATGGCCGATTTGAGCTGGTATCCACCTCGCTGGTGGAGATCGAGTATTATTGATGGGAGGGCTGGAAAATATGAGAATTCGTTCGTTGATTTATCGGGACCATGCGAAGAATGAACTCGGTTCCGCCGTCGTCGAGTTGACCGGCGAGGAAGTCGTTACCCTGAACAACATCATCAGGAAAGCCACAAAGGAGCAAAAGGGCAAATCTGCATCTCTGGAGATGGCGAAATCCTCAATCTTGCTGAACGCTCTTGTGCAGCATGGGAGTCTTGACAGCGTGGATATTCTGGCTCTCAGCGACGTAGACGAGCGGCTCCACGCCATCAAAGAGGTGTAAAAGATGCCGTACAATAAAGCAGTTCTGATGAGCATCCGTCCGGTATGGTGCAGTAAGATTGTCCTGAAAGAAAAGACTGTGGAGGTACGCAAGACGAAGCCGGAGGGCGTGAAGCCTCCATTCAAGTGCTAAATCTACTGCACGAAAGAGCAGTCAAAGATGGGCTGGTTGCGAATCGTCCCCGGAAAAGGATGGCAGCGGTTGGATGGTATGATCATTGGCGAGTTCGTCTGCGACAAGATTTGGGAGCTCGCACCGATATGCCGCGCCCCGGATGATGTCGAAGAAATGGCTTGCATGGACAGAGACCGCATTGTCCGCTACCTGAACAAGTGCCACGGCTGGGCGTGGCATATCTCAGACCTGAAGATTTATGACCAGCCGCGCGAGCTACGGGAATTCACAGGCTTGCAAAATACGCGGTTTGGTATGCGGTCTGTGAAAATCACTTGCCCGCCCCAAAGCTGGCTCTATGTGGAGGAGAACGAATGAAAATTATTCTTTACGGCGACCCGCGCACAAAGAAAAACTCCGCCCGTATCCTCAAGACCCACGCAAACCGCCGCATTGTGGCCCCCAGCGAGGCGTTCATGCAGTATCAGGAAAAGTGCCTGTGGCAGATCAAGCGGCCTTACAACCCCATCACAGCCCGCGTGAACGTGCGGTGCGTGTACTACATGGCTACCCGGCGCAAGGTTGACCTTGCAAATCTCATAGAGGCGACCTGCGACATTCTGGTGAAGGCCAAGGTTCTGGCGGACGATAACAGCCAGATCGTGGCCGCCCACGATGGCAGCCGGGTGGAACACGACAAGAAAAACCCCAGAGCAGAAATCTGGATCGAAGAAATGGAGGTAGATACATGATTCGCACATGGACACCTGACACCAACGAGCCGAAATTGCCGGATTACCGCACCGTCAAGGCGTGGTTTCAGCAGTGCAGAGATCTGGCGGAGCAGGTCGAGGCCCAGAAGCAGAAGATCCAACGCATCCGGGACACTGCCGAAAAATGCACCCAGAGCATGAGCGGGATGCCGATGGGCGGTGGAACCGGTGACAAGGTGGGCTTTGCCGTAGAGAGAATCGACACAGAAGAGCGGAACCTCAAGCAGATGGAGCTTGATCTCTGTGAACTGCGCATCGAGGCTGCCCGGCGGGCCTACTGCCTGAGCGGGTCTGCTCGGTCTGAAAAGCAAGCAAAGTGCATCTGCGGCTGGTATATCGACCTGAAGCCCCAAAAGAAGATCGCGGTGGACGTGGGCTTGTCCAGAGACAATTCGGTCTCTACCTACATCCACGAGGGGTTTGACGCTTTGGCAGAAATCTGGGAGGATGTACAAAACGACCATTGAAAGCGCTTTGATTTCTACGCTTTATTTGAATCGTTGTGAAACACATGTGAATCGAAGTGTGGTAAAATGACTACAAGCGGAACCGCGCAAAGCGGTGCGCCGCTTCTCAGCAGCTTCCAAAGCGCGGCCCCGTACGGATTCTCCTTTCGTTCATGCCGCTTAACGCTTTTTCGCTCTGACACCGTGCTTTGCGGGCTGCTTCTATGTGCGAGATTCCGAAACGGCTCCGCTCAGAGCTGCGCAACTTTGAGCGTATTGGGATGGTTCGATGCTCTCCTATCCGCGCGGTTTGACTCCGCGATCTCGCGCCAAACGCCGCAAAGTCTGTAACGCGGCAAGTCTGACGCATGGAGTGATTCACCACCGGTGTGCGGGTGGGTGTGGGACTCCTGAAACCTCCGCCCGTGAACAGCAGCACCGGAAATCCGAGCGGGCCAGCATGCCCCGCAGGATGTGCGTCAACTCAAGCAGCCCCGGCGGCGAACCGTGGGCTGTTTTTATTTGCTATATGGCCGCCTGAGCGCAATGTGGAGCGCGGTGCGTGTGTGTAGGCACGGCTGGTTCAATTCCAAGGGCGGCTTTTTATATTCCCGTAGCTCAATCGGTAGAGCGTTGGTCTCCAAAACCAAAGGCTGCAGGCTCGGACCCTGCCGGGAATGCCAGACTTTGCATGACCGGGGGACGGCATGCAGAGAGTAGCGGGGCATCTGGCCGCAAAAGTTCCAGATGCAGCGGCAACGTCTTACTGTCCGGTAAAAACAGATAACGGCGTTGCTGCTTATATGCCGTCATAGCTCAATTGGAAGAGCGCCGCCCATTTAAGGCGGGACAACGCTGGTGACACCACATGGCTAGCTTACAACAACCCGATACATCCGAGGCACTGAACAATGCCCCGGCGGGGGCCTGTGGGTGCCGGTTCAAATCCGGCTGACGGCTACCGTGATTTTTAGCTTGAAATAGCTTGAGCAATTTCGGGCTTTTTTGTTTTATTGGGAGGTGAGCGCATGGCGTTCGGCGAATCGTACGAGGAGTTTGTTGAAAAGTTCAAGCCCAAAAAGACCACGGATGATTGCTATACACCGCCCAGCGTGTACGCGATCATACGGGACTGGGCTTGCAATGAATATGGAATCGACCCAGCTAAAATTGTGCGCCCATTCTACCCGGGCGGCGATTATGAGCGCTTCGATTATCCAGAGGGTGCTGTGGTGCTGGACAACCCGCCGTTTTCGATCTTGTCCCGAATCTGCGGATTCTATCTCGATCGTGGAATTTCGTTCTTCCTGTTCGCTCCGTCTTTGACGGCGTTTTCTGGAAGGACAAATACTATGCGGATGAACCATATTATTTGTGACTGTCAAATCGAATATGAAAACGGTGCAATCGTCAAAACGAGCTTTGTGACCAGCTACGGCGGGGACGTCGTAGCGCAGACCGAATCCAGGCTGACGAAGCTTGTAAACGATGAGGTGAAGCGCCTGCGGCGCACCAAAACAGTACAACTGCCAAAGTATACATACCCGGATCATATTGTAACGGCGACATTGCTTCAACGTTATAGCCGCTATGGCGTTGATTTCAAAGTGCACAAAAAGGACTGCACTCCAATTTATGCACTGGACGCACAACGTTCCACGGGAAAAAGCATTTTTGGCGGTGGATTGCTGCTGTCTGATTGTGCTGCGGCTGATTGTGCTGCGGCTGATCGCGCTGCGGCTGAGAGGGCTGCGGCTGAGAGGGCTGCGGCCACAAAATGGGAGCTGTCCGCCCGGGAGCGTGCTATTGTAGAGTATTTGAACAGCCATGAAAACTGAATATGACATCAAGACTTTAGGAAGGTGGTGGCAGTGGGCGCAAAGCGGCTGACAGACAGACAAAAAAAGAAGATCATTGCTGATTATGTGCAGCTGCAGAGCTACGCCAGAACCGCAAAGCTGAACGACGTGGCAGAAAGCACCGTGCGGAAAATCGTGAAAGATAATCCCAAGTGCGCGGATTTGTGCGCCTTAAAAAAAGAGCAGAACACGCAGGACATGCTTTCCTACTTAGGCAGCAAGCGCGGGGAAGCGCAGGATCTTCTCGGGCTGTACCTTCAGGCGATGGCAGACCCGGACAAGATTGCAGAGGCAACGCTGCCGCAGCTATCCACGGCGTTTGGCACCATCGTGGACAAGTTTGCTATGCTGGGAGACCAGAGCGGCATAGAAGCCCCGGACGATGGCCTGCTTGAGGCTCTGAGCGCTGCCGCAGACCTCAGCCCGCCGGATGACGTGGAGATGCTTCCGGAGGAAGAGGACGACAATGCGGAAAAGTAACGGTTTTCGATGGAAAGCCCTCAGCCAGCGGCAAAAGATGGTTCTTTGCTGGTGGACACCGCAGAGCGCATACAGCGGTTACAACGGCATCATTGCAGATGGCGCTATCCGCTCGGGAAAGACCTTTGCCATGAGCTTTTCGTTCGTCCAGTGGGCCATGACCTGCTACAGCGGCCAGCAGTTTGCCATGTGTGGCAAGACCATCGCCAGCTTCCGGCGCAACGTGATGGGCACGCTCAAGCAGCAGCTTGCAGCCCGTGGCTACAACGTCAAGGAGCACCGGGCAGAAAACTGCATGACCGTCAGCAAGAGCGGCAGAACCAACGAGTTTTACTTTTTCGGCGGCAAGGACGAGAGCAGCCAGGACCTGATCCAGGGCATCACCCTTGCCGGGGCATTTTTCGACGAGGTGGCCCTGATGCCGCAGAGCTTCGTCAATCAGGCCACAGCCCGATGCTCTGTCACCGGGTCAAAGTTCTGGTTTAACTGCAACCCGGGCAGCCCGCAGCACTGGTTTTATCTGGAATGGGTGCGCAAGTGCCGTTCCCGCAAGATGATGTATCTCCATTTCACGATGGACGACAACCTGTCGCTTTCTGAGGACATCAAGGCCAGATACCGCAGCCAGTACAGCGGCGTTTTCTATCAGCGCTACATTCTGGGCCTGTGGACGGTGGCCGAGGGCCTTGTATATGACATGTTCGACCGCAAGAAGCACGTCGTTGATGAGCTGCCGGAGCTGTCACCAAAGAGCGCCTATGTGGCGTGCGACTTTGGCACCCAGAACGCAACGGTTTTTTTGCTATTCCAGAAGCAGGCAGATGCAGACTGCTGGATCGTCACCCGGGAGTACTACTACAGCGGCCGGGAACAGAAGCGGCAAAAAACCGTGGGCGAGTACGTCACAGACCTCAAGGCGTGGCTGAATGGTCTCAAGCCGGAGAGGATCATCGTTGACCCCTCTGCCCTGCCCCTGATTACAGAGCTGCGCAAGAACGGCTTTACTCAGACCCCCGCAAACAACGACGTTCTGAGCGGCATTCTGGACGTGCAGACCATGCTGCAGACCGGGCGGCTGAAGATCTACAAAGACTGCAAGCACACGCTGGAAGAGTTCGGCGTGTACGCTTGGGATCCGGATAAAGACGACACCGTGCTGAAGGTCAACGACCACTGCATGGACGCTATCCGCTATTTCGTGCGCACAAAGCGCCTTGTGAAACTGAGGGATTGATTTTGAGCACTGTATACACATTCCAGACATTTCAGCAGGCGCAAGCCGCCGGGGAACAGCCTGATTTCATCCGGCGCTTCGTGCAGCAGCACTGCGCTTCCAAGCCCTACAAGATGGCTCTGGACGCCGACCTGTACGATGCCCAGAAAAACCCGGGGGCTGAACGCTTCGCGCAGGCTTACGCTTTGATGCTGCAACGCCTGTCCAAAAACACCAAGCAGGACACACCACACCCCGATATGGTCAAGAGCAATCTTTTCCGGCGGCTCAACAAGCAGCGGGCGACCTACTCCCTCGGCAACGGTGTGGTCTTTGCAGACGAGGGCGTGGACAAGGACAGACTGGGGCAGAACTTTGATGAGCAGATCCAGAAGGCCGGATATTTCGCCCTGATCCACGGCGAGAGCTTCGGATTCTGGAACAACGACCACTTGGTGGTTTTCAAGTTGACCGAGTTTGCGCCCCTGTACGATGAGAAGACAAGCCTTTTGCAGGCGGGTGTGCGCTTCTGGCGGCTGAACCCGGACACAGATATGCACTATATCCTGTACGAGCTGGACGGCTTTACCGAGTACACGGAAAGCAAAATCGGCAATGTGATGCAGGAGACCGTGCCGAAGCAGGCATACAAGAGCGTGACCGTCACCACACCCGGCGGCGGGCTGGAAAGCGTAGAGGGCGAAAACTACAGTGCCCTGCCCATTGTGCCGCTGTGGGGCTCAGACCTGCACCAGAGCACCCTTGTGGGGCTGAAAGCCTACATTGACAACACCGATCTGGTGATGTCTGGCTTCTGCAATGACCTGCAGGACTTTTCGCAGATTTACTGGCTGTGCGAGAACTTCAACGGCATGACCGATGGCGAGCTGCAGGAGTTCCTTGTCAAGCTGAATCTGTACCACATTGCAGGCGCAGACACCAGCGAGGGCGGCAAGATCACCCCCTACACCAACGAGATCCCCGTGACGGCCCGGCAGGCTCTGTTGGAGCTGCTCCACACCAGGGTGTATGAGGACTTCGGCGGGCTGGACGTGCATTGCGTCAGCGCGGACAGCACCAACGACCATCTGGATGCGGCCTATGAACCGCTGAACCAGAACGCGGACGACTTTGAGGCTCAGGTCAAGCCGTTCATCCGGCAGATCTGCGCACTGGCTGGCTTTGAAAACGCTATGCCGACATTCAACCGCAGCAAGATCACCAACACAGCTGAGCAGGTCAGCATGGTGATTTCCGAGGCCGCCATCATCGGACAGGACATGACCATCGACCTGCTGCCCAACCTCACCCCGGAACAAAAGGAGCAGGCCAAGGCCGCGCTGATGGCTGAGAGCGCAACACGGGAGACCGTGGGCGAGGGGGAGGGAGACGGTGATGAAACGTGATTTCTGACCGTGACCGCATCTCTACCCGCCAGCTGAACCGCCTGCGCCGCCGCATCCTCCGGGTATACGGCACTGCCCGCCGGGAGATGCAGGAGCAGCTTACCGAGTTTCTGGCAAAGTACAAAGCGCTGGACGAGCGCAAACGGGAGCAGCTGGACGCGGGCGAGATCACCGAGGACGACTACCGCATCTGGCTGCAAAACCAGGTCTTTCAGTCCGATTTGATGCGGGCAAAGCTGGACGGCATCACCCAGACTTGCACCACAGCCCAAGAGACGGCCTACAAGCTGGCCCGGGACGAGCAATACAACATCTTTTCCTTTGGCGCAAACTGGGCTTTCTACGAGCTGGAACAGGCCGCTGGCGTGACGTTTGGACTGACCCTGTACAACACCGAATCGGTCAAGCTCCTGCTGAAGGAGAACCCCTGCATGGTACCCAACAAGCGCATCAAGAGCGAGAGCAACCGCACCTATGACGCCCGGGTGTTCAACCGCTACGTCATGCAGGGCATCGTGCAGGGCAAGAGCGTCCACGACATCGCCGTGCAGGCCGTCAACGGCATGGCCGACACGGAGATCCACTGGGCCATGAACAACGCCATCACGGCCCTTACCAGCGCCCAGAACGCCGGGGCTTTGCAGCAGATGCGCAACGCCCAGGCTTTGGGCATCGAGGTCAAAAAGCGCTGGAATTCTACCCACGACTACCGCACCCGCGAGATGCACCGCCTGCTTGACCAGCAGACGGCAGAGCTTGACGAGCCGTTCAAGGTCATGGGCTACGAGATTCAGCGCCCCGGCGACCCCAACGCAGCGCCGGAGATGGTCTACCACTGCCGCTGTGTGCTGTGCTCTGCGCTGGGCAAGTATCCCCGGCAGAACGCCATGCAGAGGGACAATGTGACCAAAGAGACCGCCCCCGTCATGGATTACACCGAGTGGTATAAATCCAAGGGCGGCAAAGAGAAAGAGCAAATGTGGTGGGCGGAAGAGAGAAAACGCAGAAAGGAGGCTGCAAAGCATGGATGAGAAGAAGCCTTGCAAATTTTGCGAGAGGCTTGCGTGGTGGAAGAAAAATTCCCCCAAAGGGGAAAACGACCTTTACACCACGTTTCAAGTCAGTCTTATCACAAAAACGCACAGGAAAGGCGCAGGCGTGTGCGGTACGGTAACGCATCGTGCCGGACAGCTGAATTTCTGCCCTGAGTGCGGTCGCATCTTAAAGAAAAAGCGAGAACCGAGGAATGAACCGTGAACTTTAACTACGACATCAAATTCACCGACAACACCCCGCAGCTGCATGAAGCTCTGGACTCATGGGCAGAGCGGGTGCTGACCATCTGGGGCATGAAGGTGCAGGACTACGCCCAGCTGCTTGTGCCCACAGGCACGGCAGACAGTACGGGCATTGAGGGCTACGTGGGCGGCGCGCTCAAGCAGAGCCTGACCTTTGCCCTCGACCTCGCAAAAAAGACCGTGACCATCGGCAGCAACCTGTTTTACAGCGTCTATGTGGAGCTGGGCACGGGCATCTTTGCCGAGAAGGGCAACGGACGCAAAACGCCGTGGGTCTGGAAGGACTTCAACGGCAAGTGGCACTTTACCCGGGGCATGGCTCCCCGTCCGTTCCTGCGCCCGGCGGTGGAAGATCACATTGACGAGCTGCGAGAGATTGCGGTGGAAGAAGCAAACAAGGAGGCTTAAACATGAGCATTTACGACTATGATGATGAAGAAACCTATAAAGTTGCCATAAAAGTGGATAAGGTTCTTAGAGAGCACCTTTCAAAAGAAGAATTGGAAATTGTGAGTGCATATCTTCATACAATGAACAAATTTGCGGAGATTGCAGCCGCAAAAGAAGAAAAGTTTGCAAAAGAAGCGCTGGACGAGCTTTTTGAAAAGGTGGATAAAAAGCATGGATAACATTGTTTACACTGCTATGGTTGAAGGATGTACGTTTGATGACCTCAAAAAACTTCAAGAAATGTTTGAACGGAACAGCGCCCAACGCGTTGACCTTTCTCCATATTACCTGCAGGAGACAAAAGAACGGATCCTTTTTGTTGAAATGCAGAAAGCAAGAGAACATCTTCAGGAACTTTGTGATAATGCGTATGGAAAAGGAAATCACGTTATTGTGGTAGATTCTCAGAAATCAATTTAATACCCAGCGGTTAGCGCACAGCGTCAGCCGCTTTTTTATGCCGTTTTAGCTCAGGTTGGCAGAGCACCGGACTTTTAATCCGGGGGCCGTGGGTTCAAGCCCCACAAGCGGCACCACGCCGGCAGCACGTCCGGCAAATAAACCTTATTGCCAAGCATGGCAGCCCGAGCAAGGGCAGAAAGGACTATCACATGGCACTCAAAAGAGCTGACATCCGCACGATTCTGGAGAACCCCGAAACCTCCAACGATGACAAGGCCAAGGCCATTCTGGACGCCCTGCACAAGGAGACGGACGAACTCAAGGACCAGCTGGATGCAGAAAAAGCAGCCCGCACACAGGCCGAGAAGGACCGGGACGCAGCCAACAGCGGCAAGGAAGCCGCTGAAAAGGCGCTGACCGACTACAAGGCCCAGCAGACCCAGAGAGACACCCACGCAGCCAAAGAAGCCAAGTTCCGGGAGCTGCTGAAGTCCGCCGGGGTGCTGGACAAGTATGCTGATCGGGTCGTGCGGCTGTCTGGCGAGGATATCGACAAGCTGGAGCTGGACGATAAGGGCGAGGTCAAGGACGCCAAGAAGCACGCCGACAGCCTGAAAGATGATTGGAGCGACTTCGTAGGCACTACGACCACCACCGGCGCGAAGGTGGACACCCCGCCCACCAACACCGGCTCCAAAATGACCAAAGACCAAATTTTTGCAATCAAGGACGCTGGCGAGCGCCAGGCGGCCATTGCAGCAAATGCCGACCTGTTTACAGGCGGCGGAAAGGACTAACACATGGCAGCAAAGACCAATCTGATCACCACTACCGAGATCACCGTCAACCCCCGGGAAATCGACTTCGTGACCCGCTTCCAGCGCAACTGGGAACACCTGCGGGAGATCATGGGCATCATGCGGCCCATTCGGATGCAACCCGGCACCGTGCTGAAGAGCAAGTACGCCCAGGGCACCCTGCAGAGCGGCACCGTGGCAGAGGGCGAGGAGATCCCCTACAGTCAGTACACCGTCAAGGAGAAGGACTACGGCAAGATCACAATCGAAAAGTACGCCAAGGCCGTCTCCCTGGAGGCAATCCAGAACTATGGCTATGATGTGGCCGTGCAGAAGACCGATGATGAGTTCCTGTTCGACCTGACCGCAAAGGTCACGGACAAGTTCTACAAGTACCTGAACACCGGCAGCCTGAAAGGCACCCCCAAGACTTTCCAGATGGCTCTGGCCATGGCAAAGGGCAGCGTGGAGAACAAGTTCAAGAATATGCACCGCACCGTCACCGGCGTTGTGGGCTTTGCCAACGTCCTGGACGTGGCGGAGTACCTGGGCACCGCCCCGATCACCATCCAGAACCAGTACGGCTTCCAGTACATCAAGGATTTCATGGGATACAACACCATCTTCCTGCTGTCTGACGGCGAGATCGCAAAGGGCAAAGTCATTGCCACCCCCGTGGACAACATTGTGATGTACTATGTTGACCCCTCCGACAGCGACTACGCCAAGGCTGGGCTGGTGTACACCACCGCGGGCGAGGCCAACAACCTGATCGGCTTCCACACCCAGGGCAACTACACCACCGCCGTCTCTGAGAGCTTCGCCATCACCGGCGTGACCCTGTTTGCTGAGTACCTGGACGGCATCTCTGTCCAGACTATCACTCCGGGCGAGTAATCGCCCTTTTTGAGTAGGAGGCATCCAATGACCGTCCCTGAGCTGTGCGTTTACACGCACAATTTCTTTGACCGGGCAGATGATCCCATTGCCGGGGAGTTTGCCTTTGAGCCGGACACCGTGCCCGCCGGGGTAGTGCCGGGGCAGTATTTCCTCGTGTGCGGATCCATCTTCAATGACGGCGTGCACAAGGCCGGGGACGGCGATCTGACCGCTGAGACCTTTAATGGCACGGTGCAGCCCATGCGTGTGCCGCCTGCCTTTGTGGCGCTGGCTGAAAAAATCGACGCATACGACAAGGCGCTCCCGTCCGGCGGCGTGTATGTGTCCCAGTCCTTTGCCGGGTGGTCCGGCACGATGGCTACAGGCACGGACGGCCTGCCCGCAGACGGAAAGACCCGCTATAAATCCGAGATCAATCAGTGGAGGAAAATGTGACATGGTCAACGCGTTCACTGCATCCACCGTGATGCAGAGCTTTACCCAAAAATACCGTTTTCAGACCCGCAGCTATGAGCCGGACGGCGTGGGCGGCTTTGTGTCCGGCTGGCAGGACGGCCCCGAGTTTGAGGCTGTGGAGCGACACGACACCACCGTGGAAGCTCAGGTGGCGGAGCAGGCTGACACCGCCTCCACCTATACCCTGCTGGTCAACACGGGCGTGCCGCTGGCCTTCCCGGACTACATCAAGCGGGTGAGCGACGGCCAGACCTTCCAGATCACCAGCACAGCGGACGAAGTCAAAGCCCCGCCGGAATCCGGCATGGGGCTGCGGGCCGTCAAGTGCAAAAAGGCGGTGCTGCCGTAATGGGGGCCGCCGAGAGCATCAACCGGGCGCTGAACACGTTCTTCAACGGGTTCGGCATCCCCGGCTATCTGGAAGACAACATTCCGCCCGCTGCTTCTCTGCCCTACCTGACCTACAAGCCCGCCGTCCCCGGGGGCTGGAACGAGGAAGCGTCGTTTCATGGCCGCTTGTGGTATCCAAGCAGCGCGGGGCGTTTGCCCATCTTACAGACCGAAGACAAAATCAGCGCAGCCCTTGCAGGCGGTTTGACCGTGCCGTGCGAGGGCGGCGCTATTCTTTTGCGCAAAGGCACCCCGTGGGCCCAACCGATGGACAACCCGCCCGAGGGCTATTTGTGCGAGTACATGAATTTTGAGATCACGCAGCTATGCGAGTAAGGAGAATTATGGGAAGAAAATTTACCAAAATTTCCGCAGAAGCATTCAAGTCCATGCAGATCAACGCGGGCCTTGTGCTGAACAAGTTCGACACTGAGGGCCAGACCGCCGTCGCTGATGCCGACATCATCTGCGCAACCACTGGCGGCATCACCGCCACCTGCACCCCCAACATCACCGACCTGGGCGAAGATGTGGACAACTGCCAGAAGAACACCGTGGAGCTCATGGAAATTGAGGACTACGACTGCACGCTGGCCTTCACCGCGCTGAATACCTCCGCCGAGGTCATCCGCATGGCGCTGGGCGCAGCGGACGTGGCCGGGGGCAAGGTAACGCCCCGCATGACGTTCAAAACCGACAAGACCACGGGCGACTTCAAAACCATCTGGTTTGTGGGCGACCTCATCGGCGGCGGCTATGTGGCTGTTCGACTGGACAACGCAATCAGCACGGGCGGCCTGTCCCTCAAGACAACTGACAAGGGCAAGGGCAATGTGTCCGTCACCCTGACGGGCTGTGTCCGAATGGGAGACGAGACCGTCCCCATGGAGTTCTTTGTGAGTGAAGACGCGGCAGCATAAGGAGTGGAACAATGAAAACTCTCAACCAAATGGACGAAACGGAATTTCTGCGCCACTGCTACATGATCGCGGACAAGGTGGCCACCCTGCTGACCGAGACGCAGGTGATGGAGCTGCGCAAAGTCGGCCCCATCCTCACGGGCAGTGAAACCCCCGATGAGCTCAAGGCCAAGAAAGAAGCCCAGGGCCGCAAGAACATCAGGGCAATGGCAAAAAAACTGCTGTTCGACAACGCTCAGAACACAGCGGAGCTGCTGCCTTTGCTGTATGAGCTGGAAACGGACAAGGACGGCAACCCTGAAAAGATGACTCCCTTCAAAACCCTGCGCGTCATCACGGAGACCATCAACGACCGGGATGTGCTGGATTTTTTATCCTCGTTGGTGAGGTTGGCTCAGACCGATATCGGCGGTTGATCTCATCCATCCGGCTGGATATGCTGAAAGCCATTGGCAAGCCCTACATTGCCCAGCATTGCGTCAATGCGATGCAGCAGGAAGCTTACGAGAAGAGCTACCGTGCCTACATCACGGACGCTCTGGCTGGCCTTGTGGGTATGGAGTATCGGTGGGTGGACACCCTGCCCGACTTTAATACTCCCGCCCTGCCCCAGCAGAGCGCAGAGGAAATCAAGGCCCGTATTCTGGCCGGGCTGAACGGAGGTGATACGCCCTGAAACTTTTTGAATTGATGGCCACTCTTGGGCTGGACACGTCCGCGTATAAGCGGGGCATCAACAACGTCCAGAGCGAGACCAAAAAGACCGTGACGGCGCTTTCCAGCGAGTACAGCAAGGCCGCAAAAAGCGTGCTGGAACTGACAAAGCAGTATAACGAATCTGCCGCCAAGACGGGCAAGACCTCGGCTGAGACCAAAGAGCTGAAAAATCAGCTTGCAGCAGCTGAGGCACAGCTCAAAACAACCGCCTCCGCCCTGAAATCCGCAAACAACGGCATGGACTCCTTTGGCAAATCGGCCAGCAGTACGGGAAGCGGGCTGACGGCGGCGCTGACAAAATCGCAGCTTCTGGCTTCTGCCATCTCCACGCTTTCCACCGCGGCCCTCAGTGGTGCAAAGCAGTTTGCGTCTATGGGCATCGAGTACAACGCCCAAATCGAGAGTTACCGCGTGGGCCTGACCAATATGCTGGGCGACGCACAGGCGGCCAATGAGGCCATGGCGGCCATTCAGGAGGACGCAGCCCGCACCCCGTTCAGTGTGGATTCGCTGACGCAGGCCAACCAACTGCTCATCAGCGCCGGTGAAAACGCGGGCTACTCCCGCAAGGTCATCATGGCGCTTGGTGATGCTGTTTCCGCCACGGGCGGAGGCAACGCGGAGCTTTCCCGCATGGCAGCTAATCTGCAGCAGATCGCCAATGTGGGCAAAGCGTCCGCAATCGACATCAAGCAGTTTGCCTATGCAGGCATCAACGTTTATCAGGTGCTGGCTGACTACACCGGGAAAACGGTGCAGGAAGTCCAGAAAATGACCATTAGCTATGACCTGTTGTCTAATGCCATTATCGCTGCCAGCGAGGAGGGCGGGCGCTACTACAACGCCATGGACACCCAGAGCCAGACCATGAATGGCCGCGTTTCCACCCTGAAGGACAACGTGAGCCAGCTGGCCGGGCTTATGACGGGCGACCTTAGCAGCGGCATCGGTGTGGTAATCTCCAACCTCAACGATATGACCGTGGCGGCCATCGACGCTTACAAGACGGACGGCTGGAAGGGGCTCGGCGAGGCCATCCTGGAACTGAACAACCCCATCAACTCCGTCATCAAGAAATTTGGCGAGCTTGGCTCTGCCGGAATCGGCGTTCTCGATAAATTGAGCTTCAAGCTCAACAAAGCACTCGGGAAGAATGCTTACGCGGGGTACGAGAACAGTGACGAAGGATACAAGCAGTACCGCTCTGACAAAAACAGCCAGAGCAACTACGACCGCCGACGGCAGGACGCTAAAAACGGGAAAGGCATCTACAACGAAAGCTGGACGGAACGGCAAGCAAAGGCAGCCGCGGCCGCCGGGAACGGTGGGAGCAGTATCACTGCCTCGGGCGGCACAGGCGGCGGAAAAAGCAAAAAATCTACCGCCAAAGCGGCTGCTGACACCAAAAAGCTGGCAGATACCGTCACCGAAACGTCGAAGCAGATCCTCGCCGGAACGGGCAACATCGTGGGTAACATCCAGCGGGTGGTGGAGACTGCCGACAATACCTACAACGTCTACGACGGCACCACCAAAAAGCTCAAGGGCACCACAAAGGAGACCGTGGAGACCATCACGGACTCTTGGAAAGAAGTGGTGGACGGCACGGAGAAGACCATCAAATCGGTCACAAAGAAAGTGACCGATGCGGCCGGAAAAGTGACCACGACCACGCAAAAGACCTGTGACGATGTGGTTTTGTCCGTGACAGAGCTGCAAAGCCGCATTGACCAGAACCTCAGCAATGCGCAGAAGCAGTGGTCAAACGGCATCTTTGGCCGCTTGCAAAACACGTTCACCGACCTGAAAAACCGCAACTGGGCCGGGTTGGCTACAGACGTGGCAAATCTCATCTGGGGCGAGGTATCGCAGGATCAGCGGGAGCTTATCTCCAAGTGGGCGGCGGATGCGCTGAGTGTCATCAATGACGCGTACAGTGGGGGCGGCGTAAAATCGGCCTTCGCTACCATCAAATCGCTCTTTACGGACGGCATTGCTGCCAGCGCAACAGAAGCGGGGACAGCGGTGCAAAGCTTTGGCTCCATCCTGTCCAGCTTGAGCGCATCCGGTGGGGCAGGTGCCCAGCTGGCCAACGTCGCCAGCGGGGTGTCCAGCATGGCCACCTCTATCATGGGCAGTCTGGGCAAGATCATCTCGCTTGTGGCATCCAACCCTGTGCTGGCTGCCATCCTGGGCGTGGCTGCTGTGGCAGGCGGTATCGGGCTGGCCGCATGGCTGGGTAGTAAGAACGGCGAAAAGGAAAGCACTGACAGCAAGAGCACGACGCTTTCCTACAAGGACATCCAGGACGCTTACTGGTACGGCAGCCAGCGCAGCTTTGCCGGGTACGATTTCCACACTGATGGCTATGCCTTTGGAGAAAGCCCGGCCACCAGCCGCCTGACGGCATACCAGCAGAAAATGCAGACTTCTGTGGATGCGCTCTATAACGTCGTCCAGCAGTACCTTCCACAGGCTGGAAATCAGGTCATCAAGCTGGATGACGGGACGCTGGTCGGGGCGCTGGCTCCGTCCATCGATGCGCAGCTGGGCCATCTGGCAACGCTGGCCGAAAGGGGGAACTGACTTTTGTATCAGATCTATGCGTATCCCTTCGGGAACCCCAACGACAAGCGCCTGATCTACAGCCCTAACGACCGCAACGCCCTTGTGCTGTCTCCCAAGCTGACCCGAGAGGTCAGCAAGGGCGGCAGCCTTTCTTTTACCATGACGCGCGACCATGAGCAGTATGAGAGCCTGCAAAAGATGTCCACCTGCATCACCGTTGAACAGGACGATAAAGAGATCTGGCGCGGGCGTGTCTTGAGCCATGAGGCAGACTGGTATAACCGCAGGGTCATCTACTGCGAGGGCGCACTGTCCTACTTTAACGACTCTGCTATCACACCCTTCAACTACGAGGGAAAGCTGGCGCAGTTTTTGCAGCACCTCATCGATGCCCACAACCAGCAGTGCGGCAATATGAAGATGAAACGCTTTGAGCTTGGCACTGTCACCGCGGCGCTGGGTGATCTGGTGGTCCACTACGGAGACCGGGACAGCTACGGTGTAGGTGAAGACTACGGCAGTACATGGGATATCATCGACAAGATGGTGCTCAAGGTGTACGGCGGCTATGCCTACTGCACCTACAACCCCGCCACGGGCAACAACGTGCTCAACTATTGCGATCAGGCCTTTGAAGCTGACCGTTTGGTCAACCAGACCATTGAGTACGGCGTGAACCTGCTGGATTTCACAGAAAAAACCGATACCAACAGTCTTTTTACCCGTGTGTATCCCATGGGAAGCAAGCACACGGTCGAAGAGACAAAGTGGAAATGGAAATTTCTGTGGTGGGGCGAAAAGTACACCGAGAGCCATGAAGAGCGCTATGGCATCTCTGGAACGGATGCAGCGACCATCAATAAATATCTGCCCAAAGGGTTTTCGTACCGGCTGGACAGCAGTGACGGCGACTGCGGATGGATTCAGAATGATGCAGCGGCCCAGAAGTTTGGCATCGTGTCAGCCCTGGGTGAGTATGATACCGACAGCGACAACGACACCTTTGCTGCAGGCGTGCAGGATCTTCAGAAAAACAGCTTGATGGTGACGAGCTACACCGTCAAGGCTGTGGATCTGCGAGATGCAGGCTATGACAAGGACAGGCTGACTTTTGCCAGCTACGCCCATATTATCAGCAAACCCCACAGTATCGATGTCATCATGCTGTGCACAAAGCTGGTGGAACCGCTGGATCAGCCGGACAAAAAAGAGTATACCTTCGGCATGACCCGGCAGACTTTGACCGACCGGCAAGTGGCCAACCTGGGCCGCACCAACCTGCTGGATGAGGATACGGCATCCGCTGAAAAATATCAGCAGAGCACCCTTAACCAGCTTTTCAAGTACCAGAAGTCTAACGACAAAAGAGTGGACGAGGTGGACAAAAAAGCTGGTGAAGCAGCCAAAACGGCTACCAACTTTTTGGAGTTTACCCCGGAAAACGGCCTTATCGTCCGGCATGACCAGCTGCCCAACAAAAGGGTGCAGATCACCAACGACGGCATAAAAGTGCTTTCCGGTTCCAGCATGGTCAACATCAAGTCGGATAGCATTTCCATTACGGACGGAAACGGAAGCTGTACCATCAACTCCGGCAAGATCACATTTTACGGCATCCGGAACGCTCGCATCTGGGACTTTGGTAACAACAGCTCTTTTGGAGCGCAGACCATCCAGCTGGATCTGTCCAATTATTCTGCCGTGTACCTGACCTATACCAGCAAAAAAGGCGCTACATGGTGGGCCAGCGGTGGCACTGCCGGGTGCGTGACGATGGTTATCCCAGTCAACGGTGTAGAGTACGCCATGACATATCCGTGGAACACAACCCACATGCGGACGGTGCGGGTCAACTCAGGGGGCATCACTTTCGGACCCGGTCGTGAGCGCACATCGAACTACATCACGGGCAACAATTTCACTCCAGCAATCACGCCAGTGACTTTCAAAATTGACTTGGAAAGTCCAGGCTCTGACGGCTGGGTGCAAAACGACTCGCTCTGTATGCCCCGGGAGCTGTATGGTTTTATGTGAGGAGAAAAAATGAAAGTACCCGGCTATAAATTTATGTGCAAAGTGTGCTCCGATGGCCGCATTTACAGTGGCGGATGGGGCGTTGAAGAAGTGATACCGAACCCTCTCCCAGACAACTGCATGGTCTTCGATGAGTTCCCGGAGGACTGGGAGGATGGCGGCTCGCACTATGTGTGGGACGGAGAAAAGTTGGTATACAGCCCTCTGACCCCGGAGCAGCTGGCCGTGATCCAGAGCGGAGGTGAGCTCAAATGCTGATGGGCGCACAGATCGGAAATATCCATACCCTCAAAGACCTTGGCCTTTATCTGAAGGTGGGCAGCCCCATCATCTCCGGTGCAGAGCCGGAGACGATGCTTGTCAATGTCCCGGGCTCTGACTTTATCCTAGACCTGTCCCGGGCTTTGGACGGGGAAGTGCACTACAAGCAGCGCACCATCAAGCTGGAGCTCATCTGCAAAGCCCCGAAAAAGCAGTGGACGACCATCCAAAGCGCCCTTGAAAATGCCTTACAGGGCAAGTGGCTTCGGTGCGTTTTTGATGAGGACAGTGCCTGGTACTGGCAGGGCCTTTGGCGGGTAGACTCCAGTGAGAAAAACCGACATGATATGGCCTTTACCATAGAGGGCACTTGCAATCCGTACAAAAGAAATGTCACAGCGGATGCGGGTGCGGACTGGCTCTGGGATACCTTTGATTTTGAAACCGATACCATCTATGATGTACCTACGGGAGTGATCAGTTTATGACAAAGACTTTTCCGGAAGTCATCTCGGGCATCCGTACCGCAAAAAAAGGTGTGGAAGTCCGGGAAGACATCGCCCAGATGGGCGAGTATGTAGAGCAGTTTGCCAGTACGGCCACCACAAAAGCCAGTGAAGCGGAGGAAAGTGCTGAACGAGCAAAAAACGCGGTGGATGGTATTGATCAGCAGAAAGCCGATGCTGTAAAAGCTGTGCAGCAAGCTCAATCTACGGCCACCACGGCCATCACCCAGACAAAAGACGCAGCCCTGACCAATATCGACAACGCTAAAACCGGCGCTTTGCAGGAGGTGGCAAATTCCACCGCCACGGCAGAAGCCGCGGCTGCAGCAGCGGCTGCAAGTGCATCTGCGGCTGCGGAAAGTGAAGAGGCTTCCGCATCTTCTGCTTCTGCCGCTGCAGGCAGTGCCTCCGCCGCCTCCATCTCCGAAACCAACTCCGCCGCCAGTGAGTCTGCCGCCAAGAAATCCGAAGAGGAAGCAAAAAGGCAGGCGGAGCTTGCCGGGACACGGGCAGGCACGGATAAGACCCTGAGCATCGAAAACGCCCCTGCCGACGCAAAGGCTACCGGTGACGCTCTGGCGAGCAAAGCGGACTCCGTCGTTCCACATGATCTGTCTATTCCAATTACTGGATGGCAGACAGACACAGAAGTTGCAGAGTACCCGCATTACATTGACATAACAGCAGATGTTACGTCCACAACTGTGGTATCTGTCAGTATCGACCCTGCAAGCGCAGACGTAGCCGGTAAAGCTATGCTTGTAAACCCCGAAACTCGAACCGGAGCTATCCGTATCCGTGCACACAACATTCCGACTGCGGAAATTTCCGCCCGGTGGTATCCCATCAAGTATGGTGGCCAGTTCTATGGTGACGGCTCCATCTATTCAAACTTCCTGCTTGCGGCACATCCTGTAGGCAGTATCTATCAGACCATTAGCCCTGAAAACCCGTCCGTAACTTTTGGCGGCGGAACGTGGGAAAAGATTGCGCAAGATATGGTGTTAATGGGTGCAAGCGATACGCATCCGGCTGGTACAACGGTAGAGGCAGGACTTCCGAACATTACGGCTAAAGTGACCAGTCAGTATGGCATTTTTAATGCCGACTCAGAAGGAGCGTTTTACTTTTTGGAGGGGGCCAATTTCAACTATCCAGCAACGGGACTAGGCGGCGCGTTAATACACGACCTTCGCTTTAGTGCTTCTCGTTCCAACCCCATCTACGGCGCTTCCGCCACCGTCCAACCCCCGGCATACTTTACTTACATTTGGCTTCGTACCGACTGAAAGGAGAAACAATGGCACTAGGAGAACTCAAAAACGGCATTGGCCCTGATGCCTATGCTATTTATCAGCAAGTCCTTGCGGCGGTAGTCGAGCGAGACCACCCCGTGGGCAGCCTGTACATCAGCGAAAACGCTACCAGCCCGGCAGAGCTTTACGGCGGCATATGGGAGCGCATTGAAGGCCGCTTTATCATGGGTGCAAGCGATACCTACCCGGCAGGGAGTACGGGAGGTAGCGCGACGCATGTGCAGACGGTGAATGAGATTGCATCGCATAACCATCTGTACTCGTTTACCGTAGGCAATGCAATCGCTGGGTCAGATTTTGTGTATTTTAAAGAAGGCCAATATTCGACTGGCGGTGGTGATGGAACATCTTATAAAAGCAGCTATGCGACAACATCAAGCGGTACAAGTGACCCTATGGACATCCTCAACCCCTACTACTCCGTGTACATCTGGCGCAGAGTAGCATAACCGAAAGGAGACCTTATGAAAATCATCGACAGTAACGGCGTAGAAATCGCCAGCCCCGACCTGACAAAAGGCTACCTCAAGCAGGAGACCCAGACCATCCATCACGATGCTGTGGCGGGCGTGGAAGAGGTCAGCCATTATGAGACCATCCGTGAATATCCAAACGGTGGAAAAGACGTAAAGAAAGTCGTGGATGTCAAAGCTGTTCCGGCTCAGGAAGCCTACGACGAAAAAGTGGAAGTGCAACGGTATGTGCTGTACACCGCAGAGGAACTGGCTGCGCAGGCCGAAGCCAAGAAAAAGGCAGAAGAAGCTGCTGCCGCCGAAGCGAAGAAAAAGGCAGAGCTGGAAGCCGTGCCGGGGCGCATGGACGCTTTGGAAGCAGCAAACAACGACCTTGTGCTCATGATGGCTGATTTGATTGGAGGTTAAAACTATGAAGACTTTGAACAACCTGAAACTCCGTATCATGGTGCGGGCGTTCCGCATCCGGCTGGCCGCTGGTGAAACCTTTGAGGATATCGCAGCGGATTACCCTGCCCTGACCGCTGACGATCTGGAATCCATCAAAGAAGCCCTCGGGCAGTAAGGCGGCGCGGAATGAAAGCACTTTTCGATTTTATCTCCAAGCTTCTGGCGGCCCTCTCCCATGCTGCCGGTGACGGTGCCGACAAGGAAGAGCCTGCCCCTGCACCGGACGTGCCCACTGTGGACACCGTGACCGGGTGGGCAGGGGAACCGCCTTACCGGTACATTGACGTGAGCCGTTGGCAAGGAAAAATCAAAATGGAGGGCTGGGCGCAGGTAAAAGCGGCAGGCTACAAAGGCGTGATGCTGCGGGCCGTAGGGAGCCGCAACGGTGTGCCCTACATCGACCCCACCTTCGAGGACAATTATGCCAACGCAAAAGCGGCAGGGCTGGACGTGGGCGTGTACTACTACACCAACGCCTCCTGCGAGAAGCTGGCTGACGAAGAGCTGGCTGTACTGCGGCAGGCGCTGCGGGGCAAGGAACTGACCTTGCCGGTGGCGTTGGATCTGGAATCGCCGATTCTTGCCGGGATGCCCTATGGAGACCTGTCAAATCTGGCGGCCTATCATCTTGAGCAGATCGAGAAGATGGGGTTCTACGCCCAGCTTTACACCTACACCAGCTATGCCAACGTCCATCTGGACATGGCAAGACTTTCCGGGCGGTGGGATGTATGGTTGGCTGACTACACGGGTAAGGCCCCGAAGGTTAGTTTTAAGTACAACGCCCACCAGCACACCAGCAAGGGCCGCGTGCCGGGCATCTCCGGCAACGTGGACTTGAACGTCACCACCCTCAACTACCCCCGTATCATCCGCAAGAAGGGTCTGACCCGTCTCCGGGAGGGTGCATGAAAGAGTTTATTCTGAAACACATCGGAGAACTGATTTTTACAGGCATCTCCGGCGTTTTGGCCGCAGCCTATCGCAGCTTGTCCAAACGCATCAAAGCGCAGGAAGAGGAACGCAAGGCCGTGAAAGAGGGCCTGTTGGCCATCATGCACGACCGGCTGTACCAGTCCTGTACCTTTTACATCAAGCAAGGCAGCATCGACACCGGCGGCCTGAAAAACTTAGAATACCTCTACAAAAGCTATCACGCACTGGGCGGCAACGGGACCGGCACGGAGCTGTATAACCGGGCAAAAGCCCTGCCCATCTGTGATTGAAAGGAGTGACAACACATGGAAGCAATCCGTAATATCCTGACCGTACTTTCTGCCCCTGTGGCCCTCGTGCTAATGCTGGGCGGGTTCATCTTCTACGCCCTGGGCTGCATCCGGCTGGGCTATGGCGCGGCTGTCAAGGGCACCGTGCTTGACCTGATCGAGCAGGCAGAGCACGAGATTCAGGGCACGAAGCGCGGCGCAGAGCGCAAGGCGTGGGTGGCGCAGATGCTCCGCATGGCCCTCAGCGCCAGCAAGTGGGGCAAATTCATCTCGTGGGCCATCACCGATGAGACCATCGGCACGGTCATTCAGTTTTTCTTTGACCGGGCAAAGGCAGCCTTGAGTAAGGAGTAAAACCATGATTAGACTTGATGCAAGAAAAATCACCCCCATTCAGCAGGACAGGATGCAATTCGTTCTTACCGGCGCACAGACGCTGGAAAAGTGCATTGACGATGTTTGCCACGACAGCCACGAAAAAGCTATCGCACTGACAAAGCTTGAAGAGTGCGTGATGTGGGCGAACTACGCAATTTCGCACGAAAATATCTAAAGGAGTAATACCATGAGCAGCACTACATACGACCATTTTGCCATCACCGGCAAAATGTACGCCACACAAGAGCATTTTCGGCGCATCACAAAAATGGTCTGTGGACGTTTTCGTGAGGTCGCGAAAACGTCCCATCTCGGCAATGCCAAGCACGGCAAACTGGTGACAAAACGTCACCAGTTTGCCGTGCTTGGCAATATGGTGCGCAACGCCGGACAGCTCCCGCAGCCTTTCTGGCTCGGTGCTGCCCGTGGCGGCGGCTCGCGTAGTGCTGCCCGCTACGCTGCAAGGACTTGACAGACAGAGGATGATCGCCGCCATCAAAAGCGCACCGCTTGGGAGGGTAGACCGTAAGATAGCTCTTTTGCGGTACGTGGAGCGGCTCCCACTGCCGGACATTGCAGCACAGACACATTACAGCCGGACGGCGGTAGGCTACCGGCTGAAAGGCATTGACAAAATGCTTGATGTATGATACACTCATAACATGACCAAAGTGCCTTTAGAGTTATATCAGTTTCTGAAGCTTAATTCTATACGGCTCAGTCTACAGCGTAATCTTGATGGGTTCCAGCCATCATGGTTACGCTGTTTTCTTTTTGCACGGATTATAGTATAATAATCTTAATTGGGTGCGATTTTTCACGAAATCGCATTGAAGCGGCAGGCTTTCGGGTTTGCCGCTTTTCTTTTTATACGATTTGTGGTATAATATACCCAAGGAAACCCGACCGGTCTCTCAACGATGCACATTAGGTCGGGTCGTCCAAGAGCTAACTCCGTGCTCAACGGAGAATTAAAAAAGCAGTAGCCAGATTCGGCGCTGAATAGTCTCCCGCCCGCCTACTCACAGCGCGTACTATGCGGGAGACGCCTTTAGACTTGAAAGGCTACGGCCTTTGTAGAGAGCGGCATTGCCTGTGGGCGGTTCCGCTCTTGATTTTACAAAAAAATCCTCTGCTTTGCCAAAGCCCTGCGTTCCACGCGGGGTACTTTTCGGGCAAAGTGGTGGATTTTTTGCAAATAAAGTGGCAAAACTTTCTATTTTGGCATCATTTTATATAAGTATATTTATATTTTTAAGCGCTCATGCGGATTTTTCCGTGTGGGCGCTTTTCTTTTTGCTTAAAATAATCAAACTTTAAGCAAGATTTAATCAAGGTCTAAGCAAGCTATTTTTTGTCCTTCGTTGTACCTTCGTTGCCCTTCACTTTTTGCCGGTGCGGTACACTGGGTGCAATAGGAGGGACGCTCATGTGGCACAAGTTTAACCCAAACCCGCACGGCAGCAGCGTTGGAGACTGCACAGTGCGTGCCGTTGCAGCTGTCACCGGGCAAAGCTGGGAGCAGGCGTATGTAGGGCTTGCCATGATGGGTTACGCGTTGGGCGATATGCCAAGCGCTAACCGCACATGGGGCGCGTACCTCCAGAAGCACGGATTCAAGCGCAGGCTTGTCGATGCGGACTGCTCCACCTGTTACACCGTGGAGGATTTTGCAAGGGAGTGCCCGCGCGGGGTCTACGTTTTGGGCTGCTCCGGTCACGTTCTGGCTGTGGTCAACGGCGAGTGGTGGGACAGCTGGGACAGCGGCAGGGAGTGCCCGATCTACTACTGGTATAAGGAGGACTAAGCAATGCCATACATTCCATACGGATACCAGCCCGGCTATTATGGTCAACCAATGCCGGATCAGCTTGCACAGCTGCGGCAAAACGCATACCAGCCGCCGACAATGCCCGGTCAGGCTGCACAGCAGGCAGCGCCATCCATCATTTGGGTGCAAGGCGAGGAGGGCGCAAAAGCATACATGGTTGCCGCCGGGAACAGCGTTTTACTGATGGACAGCGAAAACAGCGCTTTTTATATCAAGAGCACCGATGCAAGCGGGATGCCGCTACCTCTCAGGACGTTTGATTACAAGGAGCGCACAACAGCCGCAAAAACACCCCCACAAACGGCGCAGCAGCCCGGCGTGGAGTTTGTCACCAGAGCAGAGTTTGACGCTCTGGCAGCCCGCTGTGCGGCTCTGGAAAAGCAAGAGACCCCAAAAACTGAAACGGAGGTCAAGTGAGTATGTCCAATCCTCTTTTTAACGCACTGGGCGGCGGTATGCCCGCCATGCCAAACCCGATGGGGCAGTTTGGGCAGATGATGCAGCAGTTCCAGCAGTTCCGCGCAAACTATCAGGGCGACCCGAAAGCAGAGGTGCAAAAGCTGCTGCAATCTGGCAAAATGTCGCAAAACCAGCTCAACCAGCTGCAGGCGATGGCAAAGCAATTCCAGCAGTTTCTTCGTTAAGTCGTAACCGTGGCCACGGTTCAAACATAAAAACACTTCAAAACACACGAAAGGAGTACAAGAATGTCTCTTTCTTCCGATTCTGCGGTTCTGACCATGCCGGTTCAGCCCGCAAACGCCAACGGCAGCAACGGCTTTGGCTTTGGCAATGATTGTGCGTGGTGGATCATTATCCTGTTCCTGTTCGCTTTCTGCGGCGGCTGGGGCGGCAACTGGGGCAACAACGGCAACGCAGCCACCGGTGCAGGTGTTGTGGACGGTTACGTCCTGACCTCCGATTTTGCGAACATCGAGCGCAAGATGGACAGCATCAACAGCGGCCTGTGTGACGGCTTCTACCAGCAGGCGCAGCTTGTCAACGGTGTGCAGCAGACCGTGAGCAACGGCTTCATGTCCGCCGAGATCAGCCGCGCAAATCAGCAGGCCGCTTTCATGCAGCAGCTCTTTGCCATGCAGATGCAGGCACAGGAGTGCTGCTGCGAGACCCGGTCTGCTATCCAGGGCGTCAACTACAATCTGGCTACCCAGTCCTGCGAGACCCGGAACACGGTGCAGAACACCACCCGGGATATTATCGACAACCAGAACCAGAACGCCCGCGCGATCCTTGACGCACTGACAGCACAGCGCATCGAGGCAAAGGATGCGAAGATCGCCGAACAGGGTCAGCAGCTGTTCGCAGCACAGCTTGCGGCATCTCAGGCAGCTCAGAACGAAACGCTCAAAGCCTACATGAGCGGGCAGTTGGCATACTACAACCCCCGCCCTGTGCCTGCTTTCCCGGTTCCCGCACCCTACCAGTACGGCAACTGCGGCACCGGATGCGGCTGTAATGGCTGCGCATAACCAAATAACGGCAACTGACTACAATTTGTAGCCTGTTCAGCCCCTGAGCTGATTTTGCAAACCAGAGCGCCGGGGCAGTAGTCCCGGCGTTTTTATTATGAAAGGAGCCGATAAAATGGCTGAATTTACGAATTCCAATACCGTGACAGTAGCCGCTGGGCAGGATCTCCCGTTGACGGAGACTGCGGCGAAAGCGCCTGCGTGCATTGTGCACCGTGCTGGCAGCGGCCTTGTGACACTTCGCGGCCTGACAAGCGGGCAGTGCCGGGCCCGTTTCAAGGTGAGCTTTGGCGGAAATATCGCCATTCCCGCCGGCGGCACTGTGGGCCCCGTTTCCGTTGCTCTGGCCGTCGGTGGCGAGCCGCTTAGTAGCGCAACCGCTATTGTCACACCTGCTGCAGTCGAAAACTACTTCAATGTTTTTGTGGCAGCGTTCATCGAGGTACCGCGCGGCTGCTGCGTGACCGTGGCTCTCAAAAACACCAGCGCTCAGGCAATCAATATCGCAAACAGTAACCTGATCGTTGAGCGCGTTGCGTAAGAAAGGAGTACAACATGAGTAAGAATCTTTATGATCTGCGGGAAATGCTCTGCGAGGAGCTGGACGAGTACAACCGCGATGCAAAGAACGGGCTGAACGAGCGCACGCTGGACACCGTGCACAAGCTGACCGACACCATCAAGAACATCGACAAGATCATGATGCTGGAGGACGGCGATTATAGTCGCACCGGCGAATGGGAAGCCGATATGCGCGGCAACTACGGACGTACCGAAAACTACAACCGTGGCAACAGCTACGCAAACCGTGGTCGGCATTATGTGCGCGGCCACTACTCGCGCGGCGATGGCAGGGAGCGCATGATCTCCGACATCGAGACTATGATGCAGGAAGCAACCGGCACCGAGCGAGACGCATACAAGCGTGCTCTGGACATTCTGCGCACTATGTGATAAGGAGGGCGGCAAGCATGGACATCGTGGAGATCAACGAACACATTCGCAAACTGAAATGTGAAGAAACAAACTGGCAGAGCGTGGAAAAGCTTGCCGCCCTCTGCACTGTGCGGGACGAGCTGGAAGAAGCACACGCACCTGAAACGCAGATCCAGGCACTGCCGCCCACGACTTATGCGGCGGCGTACTCCACGGCAGCGGAACCGCAAAGCGACTTTGTGGCGGCTGCCAGCTCTGTTCCTTTTGGCGGTCTGATGCAGGTGCTTGACGAGCACATGAAAGCAATAAAGATGGTGTACCCGAAAGAGTATGAGCTAGTAATGCGGAAGATTGTCTCTTTGTCTGA
>ERZ773170.601-NODE-601-length-34139-cov-79.561906_pt1 | contig 34139 bp, 27 predicted proteins | sample MGYA00581002_ERZ773170 | MGnify/ENA primary metagenome ERZ773170 (study PRJEB29015, sample SAMEA2737811) | human gut metagenome | biome: human gut; feature: human-associated habitat; material: faeces | place: China | collected 2012 ... | reverse complement strand
CTTACTCATCAGTATCTCACTGTGGTATGGTGCTCTTCGCTCTCTGTATGATGACCGAGACAGCAGCTACTGGTGCAATCCTCCAGATGTTGTCTCACGGTTTGATGACCGCCCTCTTCTTCGCCGTTATCGGTATGATTTACCATCAGGCTGGTACACGTGACGTACGTTACCTGGGTGGTTTGATGAAGATCATTCCATTCCTCTCTGTAGGTTATGCAGTAGCTGGTTTGGCTAACCTTGGTTTGCCTGGTTTCTCTGGTTTCGTAGCCGAGATGACCATCTTCGTAGGTTCATTCCAGAATGCAGATACATTCCATCGTGTATGTACCATCATCGCATGTACCTCTATCGTAATAACAGCGGTTTATATCCTGCGTTGTGTTGGTAAGATCCTTTATCAGAAGGTTCCTAATCCTAAGTTGGAGAAGCTTCACGATGCTACCTGGGACGAGCGTATCGCTGTAGCAGGTCTTATCGCCTGCGTTGCAGGTCTCGGTATGTTCCCACTCTGGGCAGAGAAGATTATCATGGACGCTGTAGGTCCTATCTTTAGTGTAATCATGTAATAAATATCAGAAGAAATGAATTACAGTCAATTTTTAAATATGATTCCAGAAGCTACCCTGATGGTAGTTCTGTTGATCACTTTCATTGCTGACTTCTGCAGTTCCAAGAGCGCAGACCGTAAGTGGTTCAATCCTCTGGTATGTCTCTTGATGGTGGCTCACATTGCCATCAATATCTTCCCAACAGAAGCCACAGAGGCATTTGGCGGCATGTACACAACAGGTCCTGCTGCCGGTGTCTTGAAGACTATCCTGGCGCTGGGTACCCTCATCGTGATGGTACAGGCTAAGGAGTGGTTGAGCCGCAAGGACACAGCCTTCAAGGAGGGTGAGTTCTATATGCTGATTATCTCTACCTTGCTCGGTATGAACATGATGGTTAGTGCCAACCACTTCCTCCTGTTCTTCCTCGGTCTCGAAATGGCATCTGTGCCAATGGCTTGCTTGGTAGCATTCGATAAGTACCGTCACAATTCTGCTGAGGCAGGTGCTAAGTTCATCCTTACCGCTACTTTCTCAAGTGGCGTGATGATCTATGGTATCTCTCTGCTCTATGCTGCTTGTGGTACTTTATACTTCGATGATGTAGCAAAGGTTATTTCAGCATCTCCATTGACCATCGCCGGTATGGTATTCTTCTTCAGTGGTCTCGGTTTCAAGATTTCCTTGGTTCCTTTCCACTTCTGGACAGCCGATTCATACCAGGGTGCACCAACTACTGTTACAGGTTACTTGTCAGTAGTATCTAAGGGTGCTGCAGCGTTTACTCTCTGCGCTATCCTCATGAAGGTGTTCCAGCCAATGGTAGAGTATTGGACCGTATTGCTTTACATCGTGATTGTACTTTCTATCACTATCGCCAACCTGTTTGCCATCCGTCAGAGCGACCTGAAGCGTTTCATGGCATTCTCTTCTATCTCTCAGGCAGGTTACATCATGTTGGCTGTGGTAGGTAACTCAGCGATGAGCGTGAGCGCCCTGACTTACTATGTATTGATTTACGTAGTAGCCAACCTGAGCGTCTTCACCATCATCTCATCTATTGAGGAGCACAACAACGGTACTGTTCAGATGGACAGCTACAATGGTTTGTACAAGACCAACCCACGTCTGGCATTCCTGATGACCTTGGCATTGTTCTCATTGGGTGGTATTCCTCCATTCGCCGGTATGTTCTCGAAGTTCTTCGTGTTCATGGCAGCCGTTGGAACTCACGACATCCACACCACATTGGGAGCCTGGGCATACGGCGTAGTATTCATTGCGTTGGTAAACACAGTTATCAGCTTGTACTACTATCTGCTCATCGTGAAGGCTATGTTCATCAAGCACAGCGATAATCCGCTTCCTACTTTCCAGAGCGCATGCTCAACCAAGTTGGCGCTTGCAATTTGCACCGTAGGTATCGTAGCATTCGGTATTTGCTCATTCGTCTTCGACTGGATTTCAGTTGCAGTGAATGCGTAAATCATCAATAATTTATAAAAATCCCAGCAATCGGTAAAAGATTGCTGGGATTTTTTTTGTTTTGTCTAAAAATAGCTGTACCTTTGCACCCGATAAGAGGCATGGTGCCTCCAAGTAAATATTAAACATTATAAAAAATGGATAAGTTACCGATGAATGATGTTCCGATGCTCGTAAGTGCCATCAACTTCCTGCTTCGTGACCACGAGTTTGAAACACTCGATGAAATCTGCGATCACTTCAATGTGAATCGTGCAGCATTAGAAACCAAAATGGCTACCCATGGCTTTGAGTGGTCAGAAGCGCAGCATAAATTTTGGTAAAACCAAACATTATCAATTATAAACTATTAATTAAAAACAATGAATTCACCTCGACCCTTGTGGAAATCTGTACAAGATTACGTGATGATTGCGATAGGAATGATTTCCTATTGTATTGGATGGAATGTGTTCTTATTGCCGATTAACGTAACGGCAAGTGGATTGCCTGGTGTGGCCAGTATCATCTATTGGGCTACAGGCTGTCCGGTTCAAATTCCTTATTTGATTGCCAATGGCGCCCTGCTGTTGGCGGGTTTAAAAGTCCTGGGACTTAAATTCTGCCTTAAAACCGTCTATGCTGTAGCTATTGTCACTGCATTGACCTCCCTTATCTCTTCGGGCTATCTCGTGATACCAGAGTTGCTTCACGACCAGCCATTGTGGTCAGCCTTTCTGGGAGCCGTATTCTGCGGTTGCGGTATCGGTCTCGGTTTCTCGGTAGGAGGCAGTACCGGTGGTACGGATATCATTGCAGCCATTGTCAACAAGTACCGTGACATTTCTCTCGGTAGAGTGATTATGATCTGCGATATCATCATCATCACTTCCAGTTATTTGGTTGTCCACGATATCGAGAAGATTTTCTATGGTTATGTGGTACTCTGCGTGCAGGCATTCTGCATCGACCAGGTGGTAAACAGTCGCCGCAGGAGTGTGCAGTTCTTCATCATCTCCCAGAAGTATGAGGAGATAGGCAAGCGCATCAATGTGGATGCCGAGCGAGGAGTTACGGTGGTGAATGCCTCAGGTTTCTATTCCGGTCAGGATGTGAAGATGCTGTTCGTACTTGCCAAGCAGCGACAAGCACCAGCCATCTTCCGTATGATATCAGAGATAGATCCACACGCCTTCGTCAGCCAGAGCGCAGTGATTGGCGTATATGGTAATGGATTTGATGAATTCAAATATAAAGCCAAGAAAGAGCACGGAGTTTAATCTTCGAGATCATTTTTCCAGCTTAAATAACAGGTAGTACAGTGGTACTGTATTACTTTTAACTAAAATATCCCCCATCCTTGCTTGCGAAAATAGGATGGGGGATTTCTGTTTATCTGTTACCTCTAATATAATATCTTATTTCAATTTTTCTATCTGTTCCTGGGTAAGTCCGGAATACTTCATGATCAGATTGATGTCAACACCATCTGCAAGCATATTCCTGGAATGATAGTTGTCCGCGCCATATATGATAGTTGTCCGCGTCATATTAGAAGGGCCTTTACGACTTTATTTTCAAACCCGCAAGAGTTTTCCGTGAAAAGTTTCAGAAAAAGTAGGATCCCATATTTTTAAGGTAACGATCTGTGTAAATCTGCGTAATCTGTGTCTTTGAGATATCCCCTGCGGGATTCTTGAGATAAATAACTTTACAGAATCAATGCGTCGGAAAAATCTCTTAAGAGAAGCTGTCTTTTTCCTTAAGGAAAAATATATTTTCCCTTAAGGAAAAAAATAAAAACCCTTAAGGGAAAATTCTCAATCTCTTCTTTCCTCATTTTCCAGGCGTTTTCGTCTGATTTTCTCTTCCTTGAATATTGTTTACACGGATATGGAGAGAAAATGGGAGTTGAACAGTCACATCCCTCTGTCCTTTTTACAGGAAGAGATCACGTTTAGGCATCTGCGGCATATATTTCTTGCGCAGCTTCTCGAAGAATGCCATGGTGTCGTTGCTGAAGCCATGACCCTTCCAGGTGGAGGTGTTGGTGATGAGAATCCAGCACTGACCGTCGGGATATTTCAGAATCAGCGCAGAGGTGCCGGCAAGGGAACCCGTGCGGATCCAAGGGCGGTTGCTCTTCGGCGTGTAGTTCCAGCCGATTGAGTACTGATGGTTAGGCTGTTCCTGCGTCATAAACTGCACACTCTTCCTGCTCAGGATATCCTTGACATGAGGCATGCCGTCGATGCTTGCAATGAATCTCGACAGCTCGGCTGCCGAACCGCACCAGGCTCCTGCTCCCGAAAGTCGGGGAATATCGGTATCGCCATAGCACTTCTCTACCATCCTGCCGCTGTTGTTGTACTCATAAACCGGAATGCTGCCCTGATGCATGTAATACTTCGTCTCGTTAGGACGGCGGTCTTTGTAATAGGTGCCCGCAATGTGCATGTCGAAACAGCCGGCTGGCTGGAGCACATTCTTCTGGATGAAGTTCTCGTATTTCATTCCGCTCTTCTTCTCCACGATCATCGAGAGAATCATATAGCCCAGATTGCTGTAGCACTTGCCCTCGCCCGGCGTATAACCCAGATGACGCTTCAGGAGAATCCTGAGCAGGGTAGGATGGTCGGGAGGGGTGGTGAGGTGGTTCTGCATCATGATGTAACGGGTGGAGGATACCGGGTCGCCGGCATAGTTGTTGAAACCTGCCTGGTGGCGCAGCAGCTGTTCTACGGTGATGTTGTAGTAGCGCTGGTCCTTGATACTGTTGTTATAGGTGGTATCGCAGAGGATGCCCTTCTGTCCGAACACCTTGTCGCCCATGCGCAGCTTCTTCATCTCTACGAGCTTCATGATGCCGGCAGCGGTGATGAGCTTGGATACGGATGCAAAGCGCATCAGCATGTTGGGTTCCATGCGGATGCCCTTCTCCTTGTCTGCCCATCCGAATCCATGGGCATAGAGCAGGGAGTCGTTACGGGTGATGATGAGCTGGGCACCGTTGATTTCCCATCTCTTGAGGTATCTCTCTATGACGGAATCCATTTCCTGGTATGCCTTTCCCCCGGTGAGGGCATTGGTGATGGAATCGTTGATATGTACCGTAGGCAGTGAATCTGCAGATTTCTCCTTGTCGGATGAGGTGCAGCGCGATACGCAGCTGTGGGTGGTCCATCCGATGAGGGCTGTAAACGTGAGCAATATCACGGCTATACGCTTCTTTCTAAGTCTTCTTGCCATTATTGTCTTACTATTCTGTTTGTTTATGCCATGACTAACCGTAGATCCTGGGTCAGTTTGCCGATGGCAGGGTTTTCCTTTATCATATTCTCAAGTATCTCTCGCTTGGAGAGGATTCGGGTTACTTCATCCGATTCAGCCAGACGGTAGTCGAGTGTTACCTGGCTGTTGTTCAAGCCGATTCTGAAGGTCTGCAGGATTCTGCCCTTGATCTTGACCACGTCGTCGAGCAGCAGCTTGTTGTCGATGACTACCTCGATATGCGGAAAGTCGGTGATGGTAGGTACGATCGGTTTCATGCGATTGGCAAGTCCGATGAAGTCCTTGATGCCTTGCATTCTCAGACACATGCTGATCCACTGGCCTTCTACCTGTTCCTGGGTGAAAGGCTGGTCGTGGTTGGCAGCAGCTCCGGTTGATGCCGGTGTTTCTTCCTTGAGCTGGTCGATAGGATTGTAGATGCGCTGACTGTTCTGCTCCGTCTTCTCCAGGTTGGCGAAGCTCATGCCGATGCCTTTCAGTTTTACCTGAGCCAGCGACTTGAGAATGGTCTTTGCCTTCGGCGATGCCGCGGAAGCAGCCTCCTCTGAGCCGTTTCTCTCTGTTGATATAGGCGCAGCAGTAGCTGCAGCGACAGGCTGTGCTCCTGTAATGGGAGCCTTGCTGCCGCTCTCTTGCCCGGCACCTGCACCCTGAGAGGCAGGCTTAAGCTGGGCAACGATTTTCTGAAACAGGGATTTTAGTCTGTGGGGCGTACGCCCCGCACTAGGCACATCCTGGTCTTCGGGCTGGGTAATCTGACCGATCTGTATCAGGGTCAGCTCTACGAGCAGTCGCTTGTTGGAACTCTGTCGGTACTGCACATCGCAGTTGTTCATCAGCTGGAGTGCCTTATATAAGAAAGGTGTTGGTGCCTTCTTTGCCTGTTCCACGTATTTTGCCTTCTGCTCTTCGCTGGTTTCCAGCAGCGGCAGGGTCTGGGTATCCTTCGCCATCATCACGTTGCGTACGTGCTGGGCGAGTCCCTGAATCATGTTTCCGCCGTCGAATCCCTTGCCCAGGATGTTGTCGAGCAGCAGCATCATCTGGCTCACCTTGTTCTCCAGGGCGAGGTCCACGAGCTTGAAGTAGTTGTCGCTGTCGAGCACGTTCAGGTCTTCTATCACCTTCTGGTAGGTGATGTCGCCCTGGCAGAAGCTGGCAGCCTGGTCGAAGATGGAGAGGGCATCTCGCATACCTCCGTCTGCCTTCTCGGCGATGACGGCAAGCGCCTGCTCCTCGTATTGGATGCCTTCCTTCTCAGCCACCATCTTGAGGTGAGCGATGGTATTGGGCACGGTCATCCGCTCGAAGTCGTAGATCTGGCATCTGCTCAAAATGGTAGGCAGGATCTTGTGCTTCTCGGTGGTGGCGAGGATGAAGATCACGTGCGATGGCGGCTCCTCCAGGGTCTTGAGAAAGGCATTGAAGGCGGCGGCACTGAGCATGTGGACCTCGTCGATGATGAACACCTTGTATTTGCCTACCTGAGGCGGGATGCGGGTCTGCTCCATCAGGGTCTTGATCTGATCGACACCATTGTTGCTGGCGGCATCCAGCTCGAAGATGTTGTAGGAGCGCTGCTCATTGAAAGCCTGGCAGCTCTCGCAGGTATTGCATGCCTCGCCGTCCTCGCGAGGGTGCTCGCAGTTGATTGCCTTGGCAAAGATGCGGGCACAGGTGGTCTTTCCCACACCTCTCGGACCGCAGAAAAGATAAGCGTGGGCAAGCTTGCCACTCTTCACTGCATTCTTCAATGTGGTAGTCAACGCACTCTGTCCAACCACCGAATCAAAGGTCATCGGACGGTATTTTCTAGCCGAAACTATGTATTCTTCCATTCTTTTTTGCTTGAATATACGTTCACTTACATTATTTTTTCTTAATTGTGATGCAAAGATAACAAAAAAATATTATCTTTGCAAACAAATTCGGAAATTAATGAGTCAAAAGTTAAGTATTATATGGAATTATCTCGCTCACTATAAATATCTTATAGTGATAATTGCGGGTGTTTTGATAGTGGGTGTCATTGACGACAATAGCATCCGCCAGCATATCAAGTATCAGATTGAGATAGCCACGCTGCGTTCTGAGATAGAAAAGTACAGGGCGGAGTATGACCGGGATCTCCGCATCCTGCAGGAAATGCGCAAGGGACCGGAAGCTTTCGGCAAGATAGCACGCGAACGCTACTTCATGAAGGCTGACAATGAGGATATCTTCGTGCTGAGCACGGATCTGCCCGGTTCGGTGGAAATCGATGAAAACGAGGAGGGCAAGGATTCCATCCGATAATGTTATCTATATATAATTAAGGTGTGAACGAACAGATAAAGAAAGTAAGAAAGATGAAACAGTTGAATAAAATACAGAGTGCTTTGTTTTTGTTGGGCGGCGTGCTGATGGTTGTCGGTGCGTGCAGCTTTGTGCTGAAACAGATTTATCCTTCGCTGGTGGAAACCACGAGCTGGGTGTTCCTCCTGGGCACCGTGCTCTTCAGTGTGATCCAGTCGATGCAGACCTACGAGGGCAAGTCACCTGTCATCCATCGCCTGAAGCGAATCCAGAATGTAGCCAACATCCTCTTTATCTTTGCCGGCATCTCGATGGTGGATACGGTCTATACCTTTACCGAGAAATGGCTGGGCAACCCGCAGCTCTTTTACTCCATCTTCTACGGCAAGTGGATCGTGGTGATGCTGGTGGCATCTATCCTGGAACTCTACACCACCTTCCGCATTTCGCACGAAATGAAGGGGGAAGAATGCAAATAAAACATAAATACTTGTAATATTCAATTAAATTGCATCAATTTATTTCGGTACTTCAAGAAATGATTGTACTTTTGTTCACTGAATGTGAATTATAAAGCTTATGAATAAGATATTTTATGCACTAATCACCTTGGTGGCGCTTACCTCATGCGCCAGTAGCTACGATATTTCGGGTACTTCCAATGTGAGTACCCTGGATGGCCGTATGCTCTACCTTCAAATCTTAAAGAATAACGAATTCAGCAAGATCGACTCCTGTGATGTGGTACATGGACAGTTCCATTTCCAGGGAACGGTAGATTCTGCAAGAATGGCAAATGTATTCATGGATGATGAGCCTGTTCTGCCGCTGGTGCTGGAGGCGGGAAGCATTACCGTGAAACTCGACGATGTACAGCAGGTAGTAAGTGGAACGCCACTCAACGATAAGCTCTTCGGATTCTTCAAGAAATACCAGCAGCTACAGAGCCAGCAGCGGGAACTGGTGCATAAGCACGACCAGGCCATCATGAATGGAAGCGATATGCAGGCGGTGACTGCCCGACTGAATGCTGAGGCGATGAAACTCTCCGAGCAGGAGGACAAGCTGGTGACTACCTTCATTACCGACAACTTCGAGAATGTCTTGGGACCAGGCGTATTCTTCCTCGTTACCATGGGCAACCAGTATCCGATGCTTTCGCCATGGATAGAGGATATCATGAGCAAGGCTACAGAGCACTTCAAGAGCGATCCATACGTGAAGGATTACTACCAGAAAGCACAGGAAAACCAGGCTATCATGAACGGTACCCACGAAGCACAGATGGATCCAAGCATGCAGGCAGGACAGATGGAGGCTCCGCAGACCGATCCAAATGCGGCTCCAGCACCAACGCCTAACGAACTGGCGAAGCCAAGCATTCCTGAAGCAAAAGAGTAAATTCAAAGTTTAGAAAAAAGAAATACTATGTCTAAAATGTTAATTAAAGGCGGAACTATTGTCAATGAAGGTCGCTCATTCCTGGGCGATCTTCTTGTCGATGGTGAAGTGATATCTGATATATTTGAAGGCATGGCTCCCCGTGGCATCTACGATGAAGTAGTGGATGCTACGGGGTGTTTCGTTTTGCCGGGTGTAATAGATGACCATGTTCATTTCCGTGAGCCGGGACTTACCCGCAAGGCAGATATCGAGAGTGAAAGCCGTGCGGCTGCCTATGGCGGCGTGACTTCCTATATGGAAATGCCGAATACCGTGCCGCAGACTACCGAACTGCAGGCGTGGAATGACAAGAGAAAGCTGGGCGCAGAGAAGAGTCATGTAAATTACAGCTTCTTCTATGGTGCCACCAATGACAACGTGGATTCCTTTGCCCAGCTGGATATGCACCATGTGCCTGGCATCAAGCTCTTCATGGGTTCCAGCACCGGTAATATGCTGGTGGATAAGATGGAATCGCTGAAGCGCGTCTTCAAGACGGCTAAGGATCTGAACCTGCCGGTGATGACGCACTGCGAGGATACCGGAATCATCAACCGCAACATGGCAGAGGCCAAGGCTAAGTACGGAGAGGATCCTGCCGTGGAACATCATCCGGAAATCCGCAGCGAAGAGGCATGTTATGAGAGCAGCAAACTCGCAGTGGAATTAGCCCGCGAGTTTGGCACCCGTCTGCATATCGCCCATGTTACGACAGCCCGGGAGCTGGAGCTCTTCGCCCATCAGAACGAAAAGGCGAATGAAAAGGCGAGTGAGCATTCAGGAGATAGCATTCCTTTTCCTCAGATTACAGGAGAGGCGGTGATAGCCCATCTCGTCTTCTCGGATGCCGACTATGCTACGAAGAAGGCACTCATCAAGTGCAATCCTGCCATCAAGACTCTGGCAGACCGTGATGCCTTGCGCAAGGCGCTCAACGACGGAACCATTGCCACCATCGGTACCGACCATGCTCCACACGAATGGAAGGACAAGCAGGGGGGATGTGCCAAGGCGGCTTCGGGTATGCCGATGGTGCAGTTCTCGCTCGTTTCCATGCTGGAACTGGTAGATGAAGGCGTGCTTACCATCGAACGGATGGTTGAGCTGATGGCGCATCAGCCGGCTCAGCTCTTCCGGGTAGTCCAGCGTGGTTTCCTGCGCAAGGGTTATCAGGCAGACATCGTTATCGTGAAGCCTCATTCTCCTTGGACCGTTACAAAGGAAATCATCCAGAGCAAGTGCAAGTGGAGTCCGATGGAGGGACATGAATATCAGTGGCATGTGGAGCAGACCTTCTGCAATGGTCACCTTGTCTATAACAAGGGTGCTTTTGATGCAGACTACCGTGGCGAGGAGATGACTTATGACAAAAGATAGAATCGTAAGGCAATACAGAATATCAGAGCTGGTGCCGTATATCAACTGGCTCTATTTCTATCATGCCTGGGGATTGAGCGGAAAACCACGCTGCGACAAGGAGAAGATGCAGCAGGAAGCGCTGGATATGCTTGCCTCCTGGGAGGACAGGTTTCACAGCCATGCTATCTTTCAGCTCTTCGATGCCAACAGCGATGGGGATGACATCCTGTTCCTGGATCAGCAGCTCCGTTTTCCGATGCTCCGTCAGCAGCATCCATCTGCTCCGGGCGCACCGAATCTCTGTCTGGCTGATTTCATCCGTCCATTGTCTCTGGGCAAGAAAGACCAGATTGGGGTGTTCTGTTCTACGGTAGATGGAGGTATCATGGATGCCTACCGGCACGATGATTATCTCAACATGATGGCACAGACCCTGAGCGACCGACTGGCAGAGGCTACTGCCGAGAAACTGCACGAAGAGGTAAGAAAGACCTACTGGGGCTATGCACCGGAAGAACATCTTACCATCGAACAGCAGCATCGGGAGGAGTATCAGGGCATCCGACCAGCCATCGGCTATCCTTCGCTGCCGGACACGAGTGCGAATTTCCTCATCGACCAGCTACTCGATATGAAGCAGGTGGGCATCCGACTCACGGAAAGCGGAATGATGACGCCCCATGCCAGTGTGTCGGGACTGATGTTCGCCCATCCTATGGCGAGATATTTCGAATTGGGCAAGATAGGGGATGACCAGCTGAGGGATTATGCCCGCCGCAGAGGCGTTCCCGTGGAACTGATGAGAAAGTTCCTGCAGTCGAGCCTGCTGAAATAGAATATGCGATGGAGATGATGTTAGTAATCAGAAGTTAGAGAAGATAAAAGATAGTTTTTAACAATGATAGCTAGATTATTGATTCCCGTGATTGTGCTCACGGTATTGCCCTATCTCTGGATAGACCGGAAATACCTGCATGTCACTAAGGGAAAACGAAAGATACTATATTGGTTGCCTGCTGCCATCGTGATAGGATACACTGCCTATCTCACCCTGGAGCCAGACTTCTTGCCTGCCAATCCGGTGTTCATAGACATCTGGTTTGGCATGATGGCACTGTTGGCTGTTCCGCAGTTTGTCTTTGCCTTCACCAGTTTTGTGGGATGGGAATGCATGAAGCTCTCCCGCCGCTTCAAAGCTAAAAAAGGAGATGGCAGGTTTGGAGGCAGTGCGCATCGGGCACGCAACTGGGGAAAACTGGTAGGAATTATCCTTGCTGTATGGGCTTTCTTCAGTTTCATCTATGGCTTTACGATGGGGGTAAGACAGTTCCAGGTGAAGCATCTCACGGTCTATGTACCCGATCTGCCTGAGGCGTTTGAGGGTTACCGCATCGTGCATTTCAGCGATATCCATGTAGGTTCCTATTACGGATGGCGCAAACACATGCCTCAGCGGGATGTAGATAGCATCAATGCCCAGCATCCCGACCTGATCTGCTTTACGGGTGATCTGCAGAATGTGAGACCGGAGGAACTGGTTCCTTTCAAGAAGACATTGAGTGGCCTCAAGGCGAAGGATGGCGTGGTGAGCGTATTGGGCAATCACGATTACACCTATTATATGAATGTGGATGACGAGGCTGAAATCCGCAGGATAGAAGAAAAGGTGCAGCAGACCGAAAGAGAGATGGGATGGCATCTGCTGATGAACGAGCACTTCGTGCTGCATCGCGGCAAGGATTCCATCTATGTAGCCGGTACCGAAAACTTCAAGAAGCCTTCGCGTGCAGAGGTAGCACAGGCACTCTACGGTATAAAGAAAGGACAGTTTGTGCTGATGCTCCAGCATATTCCAGAGATGTGGAAAGACATGACGCCTTCGCGTATCAACGAGAAATATGGTTCGAAGGACAGCGTGCTGGTAGCTCCGCAGCTTACCCTGAGCGGACATACCCATGCCGGACAGGTTTCTGTTCTCGGCTTGCGCCCGACTATGTTCTCGGCTTTCGATTACGGACTCTATGAGCGTGAGGGATGCCAGCTCTATACCACAGCCGGATTGGGAGGAACCATTCCGATCCGCATCGGGGCAACTCCTGAAATAGTAGTCATCACATTGAAACGAAAATAAGATGATCAAATTACGATCTTCCAATAATTCATGAAATTGCGATTATGAAGTACTTATATCGATTATATCAGCTTTTGATATGTTTGCCGATTCTTGTTCTGGCGAGCATCCTGACCAGTCTTGCTACCATGATAGGCTGCAGACTGGGCAATGGTCACTTCTGGGGATATTATCCCGGCAAGTGGTGGTCTATCCTGTGGATCCGTATCCTTCTGCTGCCGGTGAAGGTAGAGGGTAGGGAACATCTGAAGAAGAACCAGAGTTATGTGTTTGTAGCCAATCATCAGGGTGCTTTCGACATCTTCCTGATTTACGGCTTCCTGGGACGTAACTTCAAGTGGATGATGAAGAAGGGCATCCGCAAGATTCCTCTGGTAGGTTTGGCTTGCGAGTATGCACATCATATCTTTATCGACAAGAGCGGACCTTCCAAGATCCGTGCTTCCTATGACAGGGCACGTGAGGTGTTGAAGGAGGGTATGTCGCTGGTGGTATTCCCGGAGGGTGCCCGTAGCTTTACCGGTCACATGGGTGTGTTCCGCCGAGGTGCCTTCATGCTTGCCGACGAATTGCAGTTGCCGGTTTGCCCGCTTACCATCAATGGCAGTTTCGACGTCAAGCCCCGCATGAAGGATATCTACTGGGCATTCTGGCATCCGCTGAAGCTCACTATCCATGAACCGATTGAGCCGATTGGCAAGGGACCTGAGAATATCAAGAACCAGATGACCCAGAGCTATGATGCCATCATGAGTGGACTGGTGAAGGAATATCAGGGATTCGTGGAGAATCCTGACCAATAAATATATTAAATTAGAACATTATGAGTGACAGTATTGTAATCATTCCTACATACAACGAAAAGGAAAATATAGAGAAAATCATCCGTGCCGTATTTGGCCTGGAGAAGAAATTCGACATCCTTGTTATCGATGACGGTAGTCCGGACGGAACAGCTGCCATCGTTAAGAAGCTGATTGCTGATGAGTTTGCCGACCGTCTCCATATCCTGGAGCGTTCGGGTAAGCTGGGCTTGGGCACAGCCTATATCATGGGCTTCAAATGGTCGCTGAAGCAGGGCTATGACTTCATCTTCGAAATGGATGCCGACTTCAGCCACGATCCTAATGATCTGCCTCGCCTCTATGCGGCTACCCACGATGAGGGCTACGATGTAGCCATCGGTTCCCGTTATGTTTCGGGTGTCAACGTGGTGAACTGGCCTATCGGTCGCGTATTGATGAGCTATTTCGCTTCCAAGTACGTGCGTTTCGTTACCGGTTTCCAGGTACATGATACCACTGCAGGATTCGTCTGCTATCGCCGCAAGGTATTGGAGACCATCAATCTTGATGCCATCCGCTTCAAGGGCTATGGTTTCCAGATTGAGATGAAGTTCACTTCCTATAAGATTGGTTTCAAGATCAAGGAGGTGCCGGTTATCTTTGTGAATCGCCGTGAGGGAGTGAGCAAGATGAGTGGCGGTATCTTTGGAGAGGCTTTCTTCGGCGTGATGAGACTGCGTCTCGATGGATGGTTCAAGAAATATCCGAAATTGAAGTAAAAGTGACATTACAGGAAATTGCAAAACTATACGGGCGTTCGCCACAGGCGAATGCCCTCTTTGATTTATTGAAGAAGAAGTCGGTTCATTCTGTCTTTCTTCAGGGATTGGTGTGCTCTTCTGCCTCGGTGTTCTTCGGTTCGCTGCAGGCTAAGATGAAGCGCACCGTGCTTTTCGTGCTCAATGATGCAGATGAGGCGGGTTATTTCTATCATGATCTTACGCAGATGCTGGGACAGGAGAGCGTCTTCTTCTTTCCTTCCAGCTACCGACGCGCCATCAAGTATGGTCAGCGGGATGCGGCAAACGAAATCCTGAGAACGGAAGTACTGGCACGATTGTCGGCTGGCAAGCAAATCTATATCGTTTCTTATCCGGATGCCCTGGCAGAACTCGTGGTTTCCAAGCAGATTCTGGATGAGAGAATTCTCAAACTTACTGTCGGACAGCAAATAGCACAGGTAGATATCGTGCGTCAGTTGCGTGATTTCGGACTTCAGGAGACTAATTACGTCTATGAACCGGGTCAGTTTGCCGTTCGTGGAAGCATCCTCGATGTCTATTCCTACAGTTGCGAATATCCGTTTCGTATCGATTTCTTCGGTGATGAGATTGATACCATCCGCACATTCAACATCGAAGACCAGCTTTCGAAGGATAAGCGTGATGCCGTCGAAATCGTTCCGGAACTTGCTGCCGAACAGAGCGTGAAGCAGTGTTTCCTCCATTTCCTGGATGCGGATGCACTTGTGGTGATGAATGACTATACGCTGCTGCACGACCGCATAGAGCAGATTTACAAGGACGGTTTCTCCACCCAGAGTCTGACCGAACAGTTGGAAGGTGCCACCGAGATGGAGGCTGAGAAGATCAGAAGGGAGATGAAGGCTGATCTGAATCTCGTTTCCGCTTCAGATTTTCAGCATGCGCTGGTTGAGCACGTGCGTATTGAATTCGGCAAGCAGTCTGAGGGTGATGTTGCCAGGAAGCAGGAACATCTGTTGACTGCCAAGGGCGATAACCAGGCTCTCATCGCTTTTGATATGGCGCCGCAGCCGCTGTTCCACAAGAATTTCAATCTTCTCGCCCAGACTCTTGAAGATTATCAGCTTCAGGGCTATACCTTATATATATTGGCAGACAGCCAGAAGCAGCAGGAACGACTGAAGGATATCTTCGACAGTGAGGAGCTGAAAAGGTATCAGATCCGTTTTACCCCGGTAGATAAAACCATCCACGAGGGATTCGTGGACTATGAGAAGCATGCCTGCTTCTTTACCGATCACCAGATCTTCGACCGATTCCATAAATACAACCTCCGTTCAGACTCGGCAAGAGCCGGAAAGATGGCGCTCACCATGAAGGAGTTGCAGGAGATGGATTATGGTGACTTCATCGTGCATGTGGATTATGGTATCGGAAAGTTCGGCGGACTGGTGCGTGTGCCTACCGGCGACAGCTATCAGGAGATGATCCGCATCGTGTATAAGAACAACGATAAGGTGGATGTGAGCATCCACTCGCTCTATAAGATCAGTAAATACCGACGGAGCGATACCGGCGAACCGCCACGCCTCTCTACCCTGGGAACAGGTGCATGGGACCGACTGAAGGAGAAGGCAAAGAAGCGAATCAAGGATATCGCCCGCGACCTGATCAAACTCTATGCGCAACGCCGGCGTGAAAAGGGATTTGCCTATAGTGCCGACAGTTATCTGCAGCATGAGCTGGAGGCTTCATTCCTTTATGAAGATACGCCCGACCAGAGCAAGGCTACGGCTGACGTGAAGAAAGACATGGAAAGCGGTAGGCCGATGGACCGTCTGGTGTGTGGAGATGTGGGATTCGGTAAGACGGAGGTTGCCATCCGTGCTGCCTTCAAGGCGGCTTGCGATGGAAAGCAGGTGGCTGTGCTGGTGCCTACCACGGTGCTTGCCTACCAGCATTACCAGACCTTCAAGCATCGACTGGAGGGACTTCCTGTTTCCCTGGAATATCTGAGCCGTGCCCGTACTGCCAAAGATACCAGGCGCATTCTGGAAGAGCTGAAGGAGGGCAAGGTGGATATCCTAATAGGTACCCACAAACTGATATCGAAGTCAGTACAGTGGCACGACCTGGGACTGCTGATCATTGATGAGGAGCAGAAGTTTGGTGTATCTACCAAGGAAAAGCTTCGCCAGCTGAAGGTGAATGTGGATACCCTTACCATGAGTGCTACTCCGATTCCGAGAACCCTGCAGTTCTCGCTGATGGGAGCCCGCGATATGAGTATCATGCGTACACCGCCACCTAACCGTTATCCTATTCAGACCGAGGTAATTACCTTCGACAAGTCGGTGATTGCCGATGCCATCAATTTTGAGATGAGCCGTAACGGTCAGGTGTTCTTCGTCTGCGACCGTATCGCCAAACTGACCGAGCTGAAATTGCTCATCGAGAAACTGGTGCCAGACTGCCGCGTTGCTATCGGGCATGGACAGATGAAGCCGGAGGAACTGGAGAAGATCATCATGGGATTCATCAATTACGACTATGATCTGCTCCTTTCTACTACCATCGTAGAGAACGGAATCGATATTTCCAATGCCAATACCATCATCGTGAATGATGCCCACCGATTCGGATTGAGCGACCTGCATCAGATGAGAGGTAGGGTAGGGCGTAGCAACAAGAAGGCTTTCTGCTATCTGATAGCTCCGGCTAAGGCATGTCTTACTCCGGAATCCCGTCGCCGTTTGGAAGCACTGGAAACCTTCAGTGACCTGGGTAGCGGTTTTAATCTGGCTATGCAGGACCTGGATATTCGTGGTGCTGGTAATCTGCTGGGTTCTGAACAGAGTGGATTCATGGAAGATTTGGGTTACGAGACTTATCAGAAGATTCTCTCTCAGGCTGTCACCGAGTTGAAGAACGAGGAGTTCAACGACCTGTATCAGCAGGAGATGGATGAAGGAAAATTGCTCACGGGTGATGACTTCGTGGATGACTGTGCCGTGGAGAGTGATCTGGAGACCTATTTCCCGGATACCTATGTGCCGGGCAGTTCGGAGCGAATGCTGCTCTACCGTGAACTCGATCATCTGCAGAGTGAAGAGGAGGTGGCTGAATTCCGTAAGCGAATGATCGACCGTTTCGGTCCGGTTCCTAGGGAGGCGGATGAGCTGATGTGTGTGGTAGGTCTGCGCCGACTGGGCAAGTCGCTGGGTTGTGAGAAGATCATGCTCAAGCAGGGTACGATGCAGCTGCAGTTTGTGAGCAATGTGAATAGTCCGTTCTATCGCAGCGAGATGTTCTCCCGTGTACTCGCTTATGCCACTACCCATATCCAGGATTGTGCCTTGAAGGAAAAGAACAACAAGCGCTACCTTCGCATCCGCGACATAAAGAGTGTGGAACAGGCAAAGAATCTGCTGAGTTTCATTTCTCAGATCAAGGTGAATGACTAGGAGTAAATCTTCTGCAAATTTTTCAGCGTAAACTGAAATCAATAAAAAAAGCATTGGAATTCTGATTCTCTTATCAGATTCTGATGCTTTATATTTTTGTATAAGTAAAAGATGATGAATAGCATTTAAACATAAAATAATCCTTGCATACTAATAATTACTCCTATTTTACTCTCAAAAAACATCAAATTCGTTAAAAAGCTAGGGAATATTTCTGTATTTCATTTTTTATTTGTACTTTTGTAGCTAGAATTAACAATTTAATAAAAACATATACATGAGACAGAAAAAGTTTATTCTCCAGGAGCAGGATATCCCTACTCAGTGGTACAACATTCAGGCAGATATGCCTAATAAGCCTTTGCCACCGTTGAATCCACAGACTCACAAGCCGCTCAGTGCAGACGACTTGTCTCACATCTTTAATAAGGAGTGCTCTAAGCAGGAGCTTGATACCGAGCACGCGTGGATTGACATTCCTGAGGATGTACAGGAAAAGTATGCGTTCTACCGTTCTACTCCATTGGTTCGTGCTTACGGATTGGAGGAAGCTTTGGGTACTACAGCACATATCTATTTCAAGAATGAAAGTGTAACACCATTGGGTTCACATAAGATCAACTCTGCCATTCCTCAGTGCTACTACTGCAAGCAGGAGGGTGATACCAATGTTACTACAGAGACAGGTGCCGGTCAGTGGGGTTGTGCCCTTTCCTATGCTGCCAAGCTCTACGGTCTGGAGGCTGCCGTTTATCAGGTAAAGATTACCATGCAGCAGAAGCCATACCGTTCCAGCATCATGCGTACCTTTGGTGCTACCGTTGAGGGTTCTCCTAGTATGAGTACACGTGCCGGTAAGAACATCATTACCCGCGATCCTCATCATCCTGGTTCACTGGGTACTGCCATTTCTGAGGCTGTAGAGTTGGCTACAACCACTCCTGGCTGTAAATATACCTTGGGTTCTGTTTTGAATCACGTGGCTTTGCATCAGACAGTCATCGGTCTGGAGGCTGAAAAGCAGATGGAGATGGCGGGTGAGTATCCTGACAAGTTGATTGCTTGTTTTGGTGGCGGTAGTAACTTTGGTGGACTTGCCTTCCCATTCATGCGTCATAACCTGAAGGGCGAGAAGCATACCGAATTCATCGCTGCAGAACCAGAGAGCTGTCCTAAGTTGACTCGTGGAAAGTTTGAATATGACTTTGGTGATGAGGCTGGATATACTCCTCTGTTGCCAATGTTTACCTTGGGTCATGACTTCAAGCCAGCCAATATCCATGCAGGTGGTCTCCGTTACCATGGTGCCGGCATGATTATCTCTCAGCTGATCAAGGATGGTTATATGCATGGTGTAGATGTAGCCCAGACAGAAGCTTTCGAGGCAGGTATGCTCTTTGCCCGTGTAGAGGGTATCATTCCAGCTCCAGAGAGCTGTCATGCCATTGCTGCAACAATCCGTGAGGCAAAGAAGGCTACTGAAGAGGGTAAGAATACCGTGATTCTCTTCTGTCTTTCTGGTCATGGTCTCATTGATATGCCATCATACGAAAGCTATCTCAATGGTGATTTGCATGATTACAAGGTGAGTGATGAGGAAATCAACAAGTTCCTCCAGACTGTACCACAGGTAGATTAAAAAATTAAAATAAATAAGAAAGCCAGCCTACAGGAATGTAAGCTGGCTTTTTTATGCTTTTATCAATGAAAGTACTTAACTTTATCTTTATGCCTGAAGCCACTCTTCAATGGTCTTTGCGATAACGTCGAAGCTGGTAGTAGGTTCGAAGCGAGCCACCACCTGACCCTTCTTGTTAACGAGGAACTTGGTGAAGTTCCACTTGATGTCTGCGCTTTCCTTGTAGTTAGGATCTGCCTCAGAGAGCATCTTGTCGAGAACAGGGTAGAGCGGATGAGTCTCGTCCCAGCCTGCGAAGCCTTTGCATTCCTTGAGGAATTTGAAGAGAGGAGCGGCATCATCACCATTTACCTTGATCTTCTTATAGCGCTGAAATTCTGTGCCGTATGTAAGTTTGCAGAACTGATGGATGCTTTCATCAGTACCAGGAGCTTGCTGACCAAACTGATTGCATGGGAAGTCGAGTATCTCGAAGCCTTGCTGGTGGTATGTCTCATAGAGCTTTTCCAGTTCCTCATACTGAGGAGTAAAGCCACACTTGGTAGCTGTGTTAACGATAAGCAGTACTTCGTTAGCGTACTCTTTGAGGGAAACTTCCTTTCCCTTTCTGTCCTTAACGGAGAATTCGTAAACGGTTCTCATTTTTTATTTGTATCTAATTTTATGTTTATTTCTATCCCTTTTTCTTTGACATTGGAGAAGATCCTTTGTCGCCGAATCATTATTATTGTGCAAAGGTACTATTTTTCTTTTAGAAATAGTAAATAGTTTGCATAAATTATCTAAAAAAAATAGCTTGAGTTGTCATTTGTAAGGTGGATAAGTGGATATAGGTGGTTGGGAGAAATAAAAAGAGTCCGGGAATTTCACAATCCCCGGACTCTTTCGTCTTCTTTCCTAACTCAAAATATAAAATAGGAGAGAAGCCTTACGATTAATCTATCATTTAACTTTTCTAAGAACTTGGTGCAAAGTTACACATTTTTTTGGTAAGTTGTATTATATACAACGTTAATTTTTTTTTTTTGCATTAAAAAGCGTTAAATGCCCCGTTTTTGCTCTCTTTTTTTTATTTTTGGGACGGTTTTATGGCTGTTTATACGCTATTTTTTTACCGAATAAGCACAAAAATGAATTCGCCGGGACACCATGTGCCCAATGGTTGGGGGCATGATGCCCAAGGCTTGGGCACTCTATGCCCCAAGGCTTGGGCAACCAATGCCCAAAGGGTGGGCATACGATGCCCAAAGCTTGGGCAACCTTTATTCCTTGGTTCGTTCGCGATATTCGCTAGGAACAATACCCAGTTCTTTCTTGAATACCTTGGAGAAGTACTTAGGGTCGCTGAATCCTACTTCGAAAGCGATGCTGGTAAGCGGATCATTGGTCTGCTGCAGCAATTCGCAGGCTCTCATGATTCGGATATGGCGCACGAAGTCGATTGGTGTCATGCCTACAGCCTGCTTGATTTTGTTGTAGAGTACACTTCTACTCATACCGATGGCATCAGCGATGTCGTCTATCTTCAGGTCTGGACTGCCCATATTGTCGGTCACATACTTCAGAATCCTACCCATGGTCTTGTCGTTGATTTGACTTTCCATGAATGCATAGCTCTTCAGTTCCGACTTTTTCTCCTCTGCCAGTCTTTCCTTTTCCTGGATATCGAAGTTCAGCTCACTGAGCGTCTTCCTTGGCTCAGTTGCTGGTTGGAAGATTTCAGCCGCTTCGGCATTTCCTGAATTTTCAGTCTTTCCAGCATATCCAACTTTTCCGTTCTGCTTCATCATCTTGGCGATGTCTGTCTGCGTAGCCTTGCGTTTGTTGATGGCAGCCTCGATACGTCCTATCAGGTAGGAGGTAGAGAATGGCTTTGTAAGATAGCCATCCACTCCCTGTTCGAATCCCTTCAACTGGTCTTCCACACTGGCTTTTGCCGAGAGGATGATGATAGGTATATGCGAGATGGTACGGTCTTGCTTGATTTCACGTATCATCGTGATACCATCCATCACAGGCATGGTTACATCGGTGAGGATAAAGTCTGGCATCTCTGTGCGAGCCTTATAGAGACCCACCTTGCCGTTTTCTGCCAAGAGCACATTGTACTTTTCTTCGAGTACGCTGTTGAGATATAGGCGCAGGTCGGAGTTGTCTTCCACAACAAGAATGGTGAGATTCTTGCTTGGTTTGTTAGAGGCTGTACCCTTCTGGTTTTCCTCCTCTTCGTGCTTTGCCTTTTCTTTCTTCTTCCAACTCCTTCAGGTACTTGGATACGGTGGTATCGTCTATTTCGCCTTCAACTTTTTCCATCTCATTGCCTTCCTCATTAACGTTTTCGTTGAGTCCGCCGTTGACCAGGAAGTTGGTATTGTCGTCGAATCTCAGTACCTTGTTGAGCATATTCAGCATTTCTCTTGAGTTCTTCAGGGCAATGACGAGCATTTCCCTACTGTTTCGGGTGATACCATGCTCGGTGTCCAGAACGTGTTGCAGTGGTCCGCCAATCAGAGTCAGCGGGGTGCGCAACTTATGACTGGCATCGCTGAAGAAGGCGTTCTTCATCAGACTCATTTCGTGCTCCAGCTTTTCACGCTGCTTCTTGTTATAGGAATAGAATATACTTGCCACTACCGCAGCGAGCAATAGCAGCAGGGTGAATCTGCCCCATACACTTTCCCAGAAAGTAGGACGTACCTCGATAGGAAGTTCTGCAATGTACTTGCTCCATACACCATGGGAGTTGGTGGCTGATACCTTGAGAATATAGTCTCCCTGTGAGATTCGGTTGAAGCCGATAGTATTGCTGCTACCATTGTCAATCCATTTTCCTGGAGGAGTATGACCCTCCAGGCGATAGCGGTATTTCACCTGATACTTACGTGAATAATCGAGCGAAGCGAAGCTGATGGTCAGGTTTCGCTTGTTGGCAGGAATCACTATCTTCTCGCTATGCAGGATAGGGATAGGCTCGCTTTCGCCGGTAAAGTGCAGCGAAGTGAAGATGATATGAGCCTGGTATTGACTCTTCTTCAGGGTTGCTGGATTGAAGGTCAGCCATCCGAATGGGGTTCCTACGGAAATGTCGTTCGTGGCTGGATCGTGGGTAGGGCGAGCCTCGGTGAAGGAGATGTTGTAATCGAAGTCGTTCGGACCGAAGACAGTGGTCTCTCCTGTCTTCAGATTACATTTGTCGATACTCGACTCACGGATCACCCATAGGTTGCCCTCGTTATCTTCTATCATGCTTTGCACGATACCTTCATTATAGTTGATATTCTTGAAATACTTTGTTTTCAAGTTGTTCTGCAGCAGTTTCTTGTTGACGATGCTTTCCAGAATTCCTCCTAACTGAGAGATGTAGGTCTTGCCATTGCTATGCTCTATGATAAAGTTGATATCGTTGGTTACCAATGATGTGGTATCGTTGGGAATATAGCAGGTTTGATAGAACTTGATCTGTTGCGGATTCCTGAAGTTATCGCCGAATGTAATGAGACCGTCTGTGGTACCTACCAGAATTTCTCCTGTAGGGGTACAGCAAATGCGTCGTATATTGGCAAAACTATTCTTAGACCATGGCAAGCCAAAGTTCCTGTTGTAGAAGAACAGACCTGTTTCGCCTTCTTGGGCAAGAGCCAGTCCGCCACCATAGGTGGCAACCCATATTCTGCCATGGCGGTCAGCTACCACATCATAAATATCGTTGTGCGGTAACGATGCCTTGTTGGCTGGATTGTGCTCGTAATGGCTTACGCCTTCATGCGACCGGACATAGAGTCCGTCGCCTTTGGTTCCTATCCACATCCTGCCCCGTGTATCACTGAAGATTGAATATACTGGATATGGACAGAATGGCACCTGGTTAGGTACAATCTGACCGCCTGGAGCCAGATAACCTACGGTTTGATACTTGCTGTCAGTTACTAGCACGACACCATTCGCATAACCGGTCCAATGGTATCCTTCTGGAGTATTGCAGAGTGCACGTACTTCTGCTTCTCCATTCTCCAGTTTATTTAAGCGATACGTATGGTTCTTGAAGGCTATCTGGGTAAGATCGTGAGTGCCTGCTATCCAGAGGATTCCCTGATCGGAAAGGAAATGCTTTCCAATCGTAGGCACACGGTAGTTGCCTGAAGAGTTGCTCCTCAGGAGATAAGGTACCAGTTTGCCGGCTTTGCGGTCGAAGTAGCTGAAGGTTCCTCCATTCGGCACAATCCATAGAGTCTTGTTTTCATCTTGGGTGATGAAGAAACTGTCGGAGGTGGTGCGATTCATGGGATCTTGCTGATCGGCAAACAGCCATTGCTTGGCAGATGTCTTTGGGTTTACCAGGGTAACACCCATACCATCCGTAAACACCCATACCATACCGAAATCATCCGTATAGATATTCTTCACCTCAGCCAGGGGCTGGCTTGGACTTTGTACATTGATAATTTTTGTCTTGAAGGTGCGTGGATTGTAGATGATCATTCCCAGGTTAGTAGCTATCAGGAGCTGATAGCCCGTGTTCTTGAGCTGATTGATGCGGATTACTCCGGCTGGGAGTGGTATCATATTCAGCTTGTTGTTCTCATCGAATACGGCGAGGCGTCCATCTTGGGTGGCCAGGAAGATATTATTGCCCACTTCTCTTACCCATTTGAAGGGGATGGGGGTGCTGAATTGATGGTGGTAGATGTTGGTTCCCTTGTCGGTGAGAATCCATTCGCGATTTTTCTTGTCCGACCAGATATGCCATACGTGTCCGCTTCGTAGTCCGTCTTGTCCTACCTTGATGAGTTTTGGAATATTCCCTTCGCTGATACGTATCAGATAATCGCCAGACTTGGTAGTTAACCAGTTTTTGCCTTGTTTGATGGAGTAAATTTTATCTACTCGCAGGTCGATGTTATATTTTTTATTGATGTTTTCACCTACGGGAACAAAGGTACACAATTGTGTTTCATAGATATAGGGTTGCCTGTCTGTGGTGATACACCATACATTGTTTCTGTATGTTGCATAAATACCTATGAAGCGGTTGGTGGAAAGTAGATCGATGCCGTCTGCCTCATCACGGAAGGTATGGAAGGAGTTTCCATCATAGTAGGAGATTCCATTCCAGGTGCTGAACCACATCAGGCGGTCGGGTGTCTGTGCCATGCCGGAAATTGTATTGGAGGCAAGTCCGTCGATGATGGAGAATTTGCGAACATCGCAGTAGGGGGTTCCCATAACCTTCAGTGAGGTTATGAGTATGAGGAGTATGCTATAAATGGCTCTCTTAATCATATTATCTGTTTTTGACATTCTGTTCGTTAGTCTTTGTTGGTAAAAATGCGTTAATATTGATGCAAAGATAGTGCATTTTTTTGAGAATGACAAGGTTTTGTAGGGAAAAACTGTTATATAATAGGGATTTTCCCCTAGATTATTCCTCTTTTCCCTTTGCTAGGTGTAAAAATTGCCTTATTTTTGCACCATCATTCAAGGAACCAGATCTGTTAAGGGTCTGAGCTCTGTACGGATATTAACAATAAAATTAAAATCTTACGATATGAGAAAAATGAGATTTTTCGTAATGCTGATGGCGATAGCTGCGGTATCCTTTACGTTTACCAGTTGTGATGATGATCCTTGGGATGATGATTATTGGGATGATCCTTATGGATGGTACGATGATTACAATCATGGTGGCTGGGGATGGAACCAGGATTATTGGTATGAAGGTTCGCAAGGATCACATGATGATGATCTGGTCGATGAGGCGATGACCTTGGTTGGTGAGTGGTATGGTCCGGTGAAGTATTCCTATATCCAGGATGATGGTATGTCAAGAGGCTATGATGAGTTTTATGCCAATATGATATTCTATCAGAGCGGAAACCAGAGCGATGCCCTGAGTGGAAGTGGTGTGGAGATAGATGAGGTTCATGATAATCAGGGAAATGTTACCGATCAGCAGACCCTGAAATTCTCCTGGTATATCGATAACAATGGCGATATCTACCTGAAGTATGCCAGTGGTGCTACCTTCGTATTGGATGCAGGTGCTAGCCAGTACGGTTTCCATCTCGGTGCAGAGAAGGGCAAGAATTATAATACCTTCTATGGTTATATGATTGGTACCGGTAAGGTGAAGGGTGATATCATCTACTTCGATTTATCTGAGGTTTCTACTACCGGTTATGCCAAGAAGCTTACACGTTCTGCATCAGCTGTAACTTCATTCGGCAGTGGAGCAACCATGAAGCCAATGGCTGGCACGGTGAAGCAATTGAACAAGAGAAGATAGTTTTGCTGAAAGCTTTTATTTCACATAGTATGGAGAGTCAGGATGGGATAGTCCCCATCTTGGCTCTCTTTTTTGTTTGAATACCTGATTGGTATAAACACAAAAAAGTGCATTCCTACGTATATGCAACTACGTTGGAATGCACTTTCTATCTTTCGATATTATATATCCTTATTAAAAAAGGTATATATATTACTTCTTCAACTTAGCGTAACGGCTCATGAAGCGGTCAACGCGACCAGCAGTATCAACGAGCTTGCTCTTACCTGTGTAGAATGGGTGAGAGGTGCTAGAGATTTCAATCTTAACAACTGGATAAGTCTCGCCCTCGAACTCTACAGTGTCGTTAGTCTTGCATGTTGACTGAGAGAGGAACATATCGCCGTTAGACATATCCTTAAATACTACAGGACGATAGTTCTCTGGATGAATACCTTTTTTCATTTTTCTTTTATTTATTATTAATTTGTTAAAAAATAGACGTTATGGGGACGCTTTCACATCATTTCATGTCCCTCTTCAGGGCATGCCCATTATAGCCTTTACCTAATTCAGGGTGCAAAGTTACTGTTTTTTCCTGAAATCACCAAATATTTCCCGGTGTTTTTTAGAAATATTGGGGATTTAGATGTCTGTGTATATATAAATAGGGTGAGATATGATTTTTTAGAGTGGTAAAAAGAGGGCTGGATGTGTTAAAAATGAATGAAAACTCAAAATTTTATTCCCATTTATGATGATAATTGTAATTAATGCGGTATCTTTGCATATTAGTTTGAGAACATCAGATGATGTACCATATAGTTATAACTTTAAAGCGAGAAAAAGAATGAAAAGACAAATGCTATTATTGGCAGCCCTGCTCATGGTTGGCTTGGGTGCTTGGGCGCAGAAGACGCAGCAGAATTTCAACCCTAAAAAGTTCCAGGTCTATGCCGTTGGCTTCTACAACCAGGAGAACCTCTTTGATACTTGTCATGATGCCGGCAAGAATGATTATGAGTATCTGCCTGCTAAGGGATGGAATAGCGAGAAATATACGAGTAAGTTGAAGAATATGTCTCGTGTCTTGGCTGATATGGGTACGGATGTGCTGCCTGATGCAGGTTGCGCCTTCATCGGTCTTGCCGAGGTGGAGAATGCCAATGTACTGAGAGACCTTACTGCCCAGCCTCCTTTGAAGGCTCGCAATATGCAGTTCTGCCATATCGAAGGTCCGGATAAGCGAGGCATCGACTGTGCACTACTTTATAATCCGGCTCTTTTTACGGTGAAGAATGTGAAGCTAGTTCCTTATGTGCAGGAGTTGGCAAAGGATTCTGCCTTTTATACCCGTGGCTTCCTTACGGTGAGAGGTGAGATGGCGGGGGATGATGTGGCGGTCATCGTTTGTCACTGGCCAAGTCAGTTCTCCGGTTCTTTCTATCGTGAGAGTGGTGCCCGTCAGACCAAGGCAGTGAAAGACTCCCTGCTTCGCCTGAATCCTGAGATGAAGGTGTTTGTGATGGGAGATATGAATGATGATCCTACCAGCAAGAGCATGTATGAGGTCCTCCGTGCCAAGCCGGAAATCTCAGAAGTAGGTGAGGGGGATGTGTATAACCCTTGGTATAACATCCTGGCAAAGGAAGCAAAAGGAACTCTTTACTACAGAGGAAAATGGAATCTCTTCGATCAGATTGTGCTGACTCCTAATCTTCTGAACAAGGATGGAAAGAAGAAAGGCTATCGCAGTCTGAAGTACTGGAATCATCAGGTGTTCCGCAGAGATTATCTCATCCAGCAGGAGGGTCGCTATCAGGGAGCGCCGTTGCGTACCAAGGCTGGCGGTAAATGGCTGAATGGATATAGCAATCACTTGCCAGTAGTACTGTATCTGGTAAAAAAGAAGTAGAAATGATAGAGTCTCATCCTTTTGAACCATGGTTGCCGGGCAATGCCAAGTTGCTGATGCTCGGTACCTTTCCACCGGCAGAAAAGCGTTGGTGTATGCCCTGGTATTATCCTAATTTCCAGAATGATATGTGGCGAATCTTCGGTATCATCTACTTTGATGACAAGTTTCATTTCGTAGATGTGGAGCACAAGACTTATCGCCTGGATGCCATCAAGGAGTTTCTGAAGCAGAAGGGGGTGGCTATCTATGATACTGCCCAGCAGGTGATCCGTACCAAGAATACGGCATCTGACAAAGATTTGCAGGTGGTTCAGTCTTCCGATCTGGATGGTATGCTTCGTTCCCTGCCTGATTGCACGGCGGTACTTACTGCCGGACAGCTGGCAACCAAAGTCTTCTCCGATCACTTCGGTATCAGGGAAAAGCCGGAGATGGGAGGATTTGTGGAGTTTGAATTCGAAAACCGCAAGTTCCGTCTCTATCGTATGCCTAGCAGCAGTAGGGCTTATCCGATGGCTGTAGAGAAGAAGGCGGAGTATTATCGGAAAATGTTTAATGATATATTGGAAAAATAAGAGATATGGCAGAAAATAAAGTAACAGTGATCGGTATCGCTGGTGGTACCGGATGCGGTAAGACTACCGTGGTCAAGAGATTGGTGGAAGCTTTGCCTCCTCATTTCGTGGCAGTTGTTCCTCTGGATTCTTATTATAATGATACAACCCACATGACTGAGGAAGAGCGTAGAGCCATCAACTTCGATCATCCAGATGCCTTCGATTGGAAGTTGCTTCATCAGCAGCTTGCCGACCTTCGTGCCGGTAAGGCAATCGAGCAGCCTACCTACAGTTATCTGAAGTGTAACCGCGAGAAGGAAACGATTCATGTAGAACCTAAGCCAGTGATAATCATAGAGGGAATCATGACTTTGGTGGATAAGGAATTACGTGATTTGATGGACTTGAAGGTGTTTGTGGATACAGATGCCGATGAACGCCTGATCCGTAACATCCAGCGTGATACCATCGATCGGGGTCGTACGGTTTCCATGGTGGTAGATCGTTATCTGAAGGTGCTCAAGCCAATGCACGAACAGTTTATCGAACCAACCAAGCGCTATGCAGACATCATCATTCCTCAGGGAGGAGAGAATGCTACCGGTATTGGTATTCTCTGCAGATATGTAGAGGGATTGGTAGATTAAAACCATAAAAGCTTCTATCATTCGGATATGAATCCCATGATAGAAGCTTTTTTCGTATTATCTCTTTTTTCGTATTATCTCTTTTGTATTTCCTGTGTCTTCTGCCATCTGCGTCGGTTGTTGGAAACCTTCAGGGCATTGACGGCTTCTATTACGCCATATACCAGCATTGCCCATCCTATGACGAGTAATGGGGCAGAGGCAATGGAGGATGGGCGGAAGAGAGTAAACAGACCCAACAGCAGCAGGAGTGTAGGCATCAGCCAATATACGATACCCACTCTGCCCATCTTGGCTGCAGATACCAGATTCGCCATTTGGGTAAGGGCGCCCATAATCAGTATTGCCGAGAGAATGAACATCAGCCAGGCAATGAATACATTCGGCATCAGTGCCAGTACCAGACCGAAGATGAGTGAACCGAGTCCTACAAGAGGAAAGTTAGGGCGCATACCTATGATCTGGTTGCCTTGTGCATCGTAGAGATACTGTCCCTTCATTTTCTCTGCATTTCGCTTGGCACTCATATAACTGAGTAACGAGAATACGCCTGAGAGGAAAAACAATACACCGATGGTAATGGTAATCCAGGTGACTGTCTGTTCTCTGTATTGTATGAGTAGAGCACCTACAATGATGGCGCATAAGGCTCGAAATAATGAACTTTGTATTACTTTCATATCAATTGATTTATAATGTTGTGTTGCAATATTGCGTTTCCTTTTCCTGAAAAGTATTTCCTTTCTATTGCAAAAGTACGAAAGATTTTTGATACCACAAGTTTTTTCTCTCGCTTTTATATCATATTTAACGCAATTTATTCCTTCATTTCAATTATTATCAGTAATTTTGTAAGCAAAAATAAAATAGATGGGTGAATGGCCATCTGATGATGATAAATTTTCAATATGACAAAGCTATATTTAGTTCGACATGGTGAGACCATGGATAATGCCGTCCAGATTATGCAGGGGCAGACTCCAGGCAGGCTGAATGACGTGGGCATTCAGCAGGCTGAAGAAGTGGCAAGGAAAATGACAAGTGACCACATTGACGTCTTCGTTTCGAGCGATCTTTATCGCAGTATGCAGACTTGTGCCATCATAGCCCGTCCCCATTTGGAGGCAGAAATGCACTTGAAGGGAACTGCAGATGCTTCTGCATTCTTGACGGAAGATGATATTCTCCAGAGAATAGAGACGACTCCTTTAATCAGAGAACGTGACTGGGGAGATTTTACGGGTAAGTTCATTCCTTCTCTTCCCAAAGATCCGAAGGATTGGCCGGACAATATCGAATCTCTGGAGCGGATGAAGTCGAGGGCGCAGAACTTTCTCACCTGGCTGAAGGTGGCATATCCTGATAAGACGATACTCGCAGTTGGTCATGGTATCATCAACAAGGCGATTCAGAGTGTGTATTACAAACGCCCGATGAATCAGATAGAGAAAATGGCGAATGCCGAAGTGAGAGTTCTCATTCTGTAATGGAATCATAGAGAAATCAGGAAGATTTTGCTCCAAGCAAACTAATCATAAAGTTCAAATATCAAAGTTCAAAGTATATGAAAATTGCTCTTATCACAGGTGCAACCAGCGGAATTGGCGAGGGTTGTGCACGCCGCTTTGCAAGAGGTGGCTACGATTTGATCATTACGGGTAGAAACACCGGTAAACTGGAAATTCTCAAGAAAGAGTTGGAGGCAGAGGGGGTACAGGTCCTTGCTCTGGCTTTTGATGTGCGTAACCGTGAAGCGGCAAGAAAGGCTGTGGATTATATTCCGCAGGATTGGCGCAATATTGATGTGCTGATCAATAATGCAGGTTTGGCTCGTGGTCTGGAACCTGAGTATCAGGGTAGTTTCGAGGATTGGGATCAGATGATTGATACCAATATCAAGGGACTCCTCACCATGACTCGTCTGATAGTTCCTGGTATGGTGAGACGTAATCATGGACACATTATTAATATAGGTAGTGTGGCTGGTGATGCGGCTTACGCTGGTGGCAATGTATATTGTGCTACCAAGGCTGCCGTTAAGGCAATCACCGATGGCTTGCGTATTGATGTGGCTCATACCAAGGTGCGTGTTACCAATGTCAAACCCGGCTTAGTGGAGACGAATTTCTCTAATGTCCGTTTCCATGGAGATAATCAGCGTGCTGCCAGTGTTTATCAGGGTATCGAACCTTTGAATGGTGATGATATTGCGGATGTGGCTTTCTATGCAGCCAGTGCTCCTGAGCATGTGCAGATTGCAGAAGTCCTGGTTCTTGCTACCCATCAGGCTAACGGAACCGTTATCCATCGTGATTAATATTATGGAGTTGAAGGAGTTAAAGGAGTTGCTCCTTCAATTCCTTTAACTCCTTTAATTCCTTCAGCTCCTTATATGATGTGGCAGAGTCGGTTGATATCCGACTCGAAGGTTTCTCTGTTGAGCGCCTTGGCTCTCATTCCCGACTTGTAATTGTAGATGGTCTGGGTAGAGTAGTACAGCAGGGTTGCTATTTCCTGGCTATCCGTTACGCCCAGTCTCATCAGGGCATAGATTCTTACTTCGGTTGTCAGCTCCGTAGGAGATGGCAGCACGATACGGTGCTCTGGCTTGAGAAGCGTATTCAGTTCCTGGACGAAATTCGGATACAATTCCATGAAAGCCTTGTCGAAACGGATGTAGAACATTGACGATTCTTCTTCTGCCAGCTTGAAGCTGTTGATGCTCTTTAGCAAGTCTTCTGTCTGCTTGGCTTTTACCTTTCTGCTCACCAGTTTTCTGTAGTCATCCAACTTGCGGATATACAGGGCGCTGATATCCATGAAGAGGCTCATATAGGTTTCGCGTCGCTTGTTGGTATCCATCAGTCGCAGGTTGAGTTCAGCCAACTGTTTGTTCTGTACCGCAATCTCCTCTCGGTTTTTCTTCAAACTGTTTTTCTGTTTAGTATTGACTACCGTAAGAATCAGGATGATAGTTAAGATGACACAGGCACAGATGAGTCCAATCTCCATGCGGGTACGGGAACGTTCTGCTGCCTGCTGGTTGCTTGTAGCAATCACTGGCAGGATATTTGAAATCTCCATCATGCGGAGACGGTTGTTAAAAAACTGAGCGTCCTCCATGGAATGCTGTATATATATGGTGGCACGTTGGATGTTGGATTTATCTGCTTGATAGAGATAATAGGCAAGTTTCTGCAGTGCAGCAGTTTCCTTGAGTTGGCATATCTCATCAGAAATGCAGGCTTCAACCAGATACTTCACGTACAGATCTGACTGTTCGAGATCTTTGTAATAACGTGCAATGCCGTATGCAATCATAGAATGCAATCGATCGTTTTTGGAACTCAGCTTGAAAGCATAGAGATAGTAGTCTAAAACGCTCTTGTGAGTAGGAGAACTGAGAAATAAATATTCGCCCTTAAGGTATTGATAATAAGCGGATTTCTTGTCTTTTTCATTGAAGTTTTCAAGCAAAATTCCCATATAGTACTTCTTTTTAGCTTTGAACTCGTTCAGAAATTCCGATTTGGCAGCGTAAGATTCCCAGTAATTGAATAGCCATGCATAGGTGAAGTAGTAATACAGCTTCTGTTCGTAGGGCATTTTTTTAGGGTCGAGTGTCTCAAGAATGTCTTCCGCCTTGCCATAGAATCCTCCCACCGACAGCACGGATGCCCGGTGTATCTTAAAGCGAGTAATATAAAAGGTGTTGTGGGTAGCCTCTGCCAGTTGGAGTCCTTTTCTCACATAGGCACATGACGAGTCATAGCGATAGGTACTATAGGCACGATAGAGGCTGTCGAGATAACATAATTTTTCCTCGGCAGTGATGGCATCGCCTGCCTCTCGTCTCAGTCGTTTGAGTTTCTTCTCTTTCTGTTGTTGGTAGTAGCCATCCATTTCGATAGCGTGATCAACCCGTTCCAACAGCTTTTCCATATCGGTTTTGCTGTAGGAGAGAAGTGGTATCATGATGAATAGTAAAAGTATGTACTGCTTCATAACTATGTACGATTTATGTCTTTTTGCACGATTTTTATTGTTTACGCTGCAAAGATATAGAAAAGATTTCTAATAAAAGCATTTACTTTGATAAAAATGCTTAAATGCGTTAAAATACTGATAATCCGTATGTTATGTATCTTAAAAATCTACTGTCTATTTACTAAACGCTTACTAGAGTGTACAGGTAGTCAAGAAAGTATGTATCTTTGCAGCGGAATTCAAAAAAGCAGTATAATGACTTTGGTTCAAAAACCACTTCAAGTCTTCTAAAGTTTAAAGGTATATAAATATTCCTTTTGTTGATTTAGTATGTTGATTTAAATAACAGTATTAGTTTCTTAGGGGAAAGATTGATTGAAAAATAGGAAGCCTGCTTGATTGAATCTATTTGCTTTCAAAAAAGCAGCAATGCTTTACTATTATGTTTAGGAAAGACTCGTCGTTTTCTTGTGAAAGAAGGCGGCGGGCTTTTTGTTTTTATATTCCTTAAAGTATAATTTATGTTACTATGATTCTTTTTGTCTTCATAAAAGTTGTGTAACTCGGAATAATTCATTATCTTTGCCACATATTTTATATATATAATGTATTATCATTAACTAGTATCACAGCAAAATATGAATATATTAGTTACAGGCGCCAATGGTCAGCTTGGCCATGAAATGCAGATTTGCGCCAAAAACAGCAATCACAAGTTTGTCTTCACCGATGTAGCTGAAGGCTATGAGAAATTGGACATCACTAACCTCGACGCTATCCGCGAAAAGGTGAAGGAAAATGATATCCAGGTTATCGTTAACTGCGCTGCCTATACCAACGTGGATAAGGCGGAGAGCGACTTCGATCTCGCCAACCTGCTCAACAATACGGCAGCAGGCAACTTGGCTCAGGCGATGAAGGAAGTGGATGGAACCCTGATTCATGTGAGCACAGACTATGTGTTCCAGGGCGACAAGAACATTCCTTGCAAGGAAGATTGGGAAACCAATCCGCTTGGTGTCTATGGCAAGACCAAGCTCGCCGGAGAAAAAAGCATCGAGGCTACCGGCTGCAAGCATATCATCATCCGTACGGCATGGCTCTATTCTCAATGGGGGAAGAATTTCGTGAAGACAATGCAGAGCCTCACGGCAAGCCACGATACCCTGAAGGTGGTTTTCGACCAGGTGGGTACTCCTACCTATGCTGGAGATCTGGCAGCAGTTATCACTCATATCATCGAAACCAACCAGCTCGACAAGACTGGCATCTATCACTTCTCTAACGAGGGTGTATGTTCCTGGTTCGATTTTGCCAAGATCATCTGCGAGCTCAGCGGTAACACCTGCGACATCCAGCCTTGCTATAGCGAGGAGTTCCCTAGTCCGGTGAAACGTCCTCACTTCTCTGTACTCGATAAGAGCAAGCTGAAGCAGACCTTCGGTTTCAAGGTGCCATATTGGACAGACAGTTTGAAGAAATGTATCGCTGAATTGGCAGAAGCAAAATAATTATAATATAAAAAAGAATTGAAATGAAGAATATCATTATCACGGGCGGTGCTGGTTTCATCGGCTCACAC
>ERZ773170.593-NODE-593-length-34505-cov-8.632743_pt1 | contig 34505 bp, 17 predicted proteins | sample MGYA00581002_ERZ773170 | MGnify/ENA primary metagenome ERZ773170 (study PRJEB29015, sample SAMEA2737811) | human gut metagenome | biome: human gut; feature: human-associated habitat; material: faeces | place: China | collected 2012 ... | reverse complement strand
TGGCCCAGGAGGACCTCGACGCGATCGTCGGGGAGATCAACGACACCCCCATGAAGCTCCTCGGCTACAAAACGCCCAACGAGGTATGGGACGAGGAGATCGCCAAGCTACAATCGAAGGCAGCCAGCCCGAACACAAGCGTTGCGCTTACAAATTGAATCCGGGGGGCCTCATGAGCCGAGGGTGTAAGGGATAAGGTGTAAAGGGTAAGGGTTTAAAGGCGTAAGGGTGTAAGGGGACACTCACTCCTGCCGGTACAGCCGCGAATACAATCCGCCGGCCTGCAGCAGTTCGTCATGCGTACCGGATTCGACGATCTGCCCATGATCCATGACATGGATGCGGTCGAAATCCCGAATCGATGCGAGTCTGTGCGCCACGACGATGCACGCATTGTCGGAGTCGAGCAACGCCGTCATGACATGTCGCTCGGTATCGTTGTCCAGAGCACTGGTGGGTTCGTCCATAAGTAGGAAGTCCGGTCTTCCGACGACCGGATCCATCATCCCCTCGTTGATGCCGGCAACCTCGCACGCCCTGACGATGTCGTCATCCGTCAGCCACGGACGGTGCAGCGTGATATTGTCGCGCAAGGTTTCGTTGAACACCGTGGATTCCTGATGCACATACGCCAGCCTGTCGGCCTTCCATCGGCTGTCCGCGTCGTAAATCCGGCATCCGCCGTCGTTGATGGTCACCGTGCCACAGACGGGTTCGATGAGTCCGGCGAGCAGTTTCAGCAGCGTGCTTTTGCCCGAGCCAGTGGGGCCGACGATGGCGATCTTGTCGCCTTCACCGGCGGGAATCATCTCGCAAATCTTGCGCATATAGGTGGCGAACGCCATGATCTGGCTGATGACGCCGACGATGCCGGAGAAGGTTTCGATGAAGGCGCGTTGCACGTCAGCCTGCGCGACGGTCGCACGCTCGACCAGCGTCCTGTTGCGCAGGGAATAAATGACGGATACGACGAGCACCGCCGCGCACACCGTCAGGGTCAGCATCGTCAATGGCGCTGAATAGGCGATCATCATGATCAGGTAGACCACGAGGAACACCATCGACACGACCGTCGACGGCAGACTGCCGGTCACGATCTGTTCGACGACCATGACCAGGTTCGCGCGGTAGATCAGGTCACCACTGGAACGGTTCACGAAGAACGGGAACTCCCGATCGAGCACGCCGGTCATGTATCGGCGGGACAGGTATCGTCCGAATCGCACCTGCACGCGGGTGAGCATCATGGTGTTCAACGCGCCGACCGCCATCGCCGTGAACGCCGGGCGCGCTGCCTTCCACGCGGCCACGGGAGGCGTCGCAGGCGTGGCGGCGGGAGGACGTCGCGTTTCCCGATTCCCGGACGGGTTCCCATCTCCGAGCGTCCGCCGGAGGCCGGCGACCGCAGCGGTTTCGGCCATTGGGAGGCCGACGGCGTGATCGGCGCCGGATGCGACCTGCACACTGAGGTCGAGAGGAAGACCAGGTTCCTCATGGCCGGGATCGTGCCCGGCAGGACCGCCGGGGAAAGCGTCGGGGTGCGGCTGGCGATGTTCTCGCCGCTGCCGGCCGGCGCGCGCGTCAGCGTCACGCACGACAACGGCGCCGGGTTCGCCCGCCACACGCGCCTGCGCGACGGGCTGGGCATGGACACGTACTTCGCCGACCCGTACTCCAGCCGGCGGCGGGGAAGCAACGAGAACCGGAACGGCATGATCCGCCGGTATCTGCCCAAACGCAGCGAGATCCAGATGGGCATGGCCGGGGAACTGCGGGAGATTGTCGACGAGGCCGACAACCGTCCCATGCGCGTGCTGGACTACCGGACGCCCGCCGAGGCATTCGCCGACGAACTGCTAGAATTGCAGGACCAACAGGGGTGTTGCACCTCTAAATAGACATCGGGCACACGGTTTGCGCGGCGGTGAGCAGTGAGCGGTGAGTACTGAGCGACGTACGGCAACTCACGTGCGCTCACACAGTGGTGAGCAATCCGCCGAACAACACCACGAGCAGGGCGATGGTTTCAATCACGAAGTACAGAATGAAACTCGCCCAGCTTTTGGTCAGTACGTTCAGCGGCGAGGTCTTCCGGATAATCACCAGCAGACCAACAAACACCAGGGCGTATACGGCGATGCCGATCGCCGCCCCCATAATGCCCAGATTCGCGGCATTTGCCAGACCGGCCTGCTTGCCGTAGACCACGTACGTGGAATACCAGAAGTTGAGATTGAGCATGCTGAGTCCCGCGATGAACTGCTCACAGGCCAGCCCGAGCACGAACACGATCAGCCATGGCCAGGACGGCGAGACGACCACCGCCATCGCCAATCCGACGTACGTGATCACCACGGCCACCCAACCGACCAGTGCGATACCTTGCGGAGACACTCCCCCGAGCACGGCCACAATGGAGTCAGTATTATTCACCGCCAGCGAGCGACCGAACCAGTATGGCGCGATGATGGCGCACAGTACGGCAAGAATAATCAACGCCCAACGCAACGGATGGGAGCGACGGCGCTCGATATCAGCCAAAGACAAATCGGTCTCGGGTATGGAAGCCTCGGGGTGCCTGGAAACCTCGACGGTCTCTACTTTGCCGCCTACGATTTCCGTCGCCTCGTTAGGTTCTTGCTCGTTGGATTCCTGCTCCATGCACCGCCTCGCCGATTACCTGCTTATTGCCATGTATTGCCATGCCGATTATTGCGATGCCTATCTTAGCGTGCGTGTTGGGCAAGTACCTGATGTTCCCTGTGGTTTCGCGCACTGATTGGATACAGACAGGCTACTGCTGTTGCCCGTCTGTATCCGGCGACTTGTCCGCCGCTGTATCCGTCTGTTCCTCAGGCAACGTATTGGCAGCCTGTTCCTTACGCCGCCTGCCGTGCAGCAGGGCCTCGAGCATGTCGACCTGACGCTCCAGTTCGTCGATACGACGTACCTGCTGCGAAATCAGCAAGTCGCGTAGGTCATTGTTCTGCTCTTTGCGGGAGACGGGGAAGATGATGGCGCGACGTTCGGGCGATACGTGGAAATCGGATTCGCTGCCGGTACCAGCCGGAAGTGACGATTCCGCCGAGTCGCGCCAAGCTCTCGCTGCTCGCGCACTCTCCGGAATGTTTGGTGCGCCCGCGGCTCCCGAGCGGAAAAGCTCCGAATCTGAAGCCCCCCCCCAGCTTATTTTCCACGCCGGCTTTGGCATTGCCGGAGTTCAGGATTTCGTCTTGCGATTCACGCCAGCGGGCAAGGCAACGTTCGATGCGCTTGTACCCGATTAGAGCCGGATCCAATCCGGCTTCACGGAACATGCGCACGGGTGAGGCACCTTCGTTGTAGTGGACTACACAGTAACGCTTGAAATCATCGGTATAGGTGATGCGCTTCGCCGTAGCTTCCGCCACTGCCGACAACGACTTCAGATACTTGATCTCCTCGGGGCTAAAAGTCCCTCCACCACTGGTCATCCTCATCCCTTACACTCGTTGGAAGGCTCATTGCACACCCCCCTTGATTATGGGGTGAATGCCATAGTTCGGGATAGTAATACTTATAATTCGGACATGCCTAACCCCTAGTAGGGTCGTTTTTATCCCCGTTTAAGTGGAGCCTGAGTAGTGGCTGGACGGCAACTGAACGATAATCGGCCCACGAATGGGGTATACAGGCCCATCCTTCACCTCCCCTACGATTGTGTTCGCTTGGCGATTGTTACCGAGCCTGCGTGAAACGTTTGTTGTGGTGAAACACAAGTTATTTTCGATGCCCGGCCCCATTACATTCAAATCAAAATGCCATACATTGCCCATAAGATTCGGAGATGGTCCACAAGTCATCCGTCTGAGATGCCGCCAATATGACAAATGGCCGATCTGAATAATCAGATCGGCCATTGTTATAGCTGCTCAGTCATAAGCAGCAGTCAAGCTCACGCGTTGAGAGCGCGCTTGGTGGAACGGGACTTGACGAACACGGTCACCGCGGCACCCGCGATCAGCAGACCGATCACGGAGAACAGCATGGTTCCGGCGGCACCGGTGAGCGGCAGCTGGGTGATGTTCTTGACGTTGGTGACCTGGAAGGTGCCCTTGTTGTCCTTGGACAGGTTCCAGGCATCCTTACCAGCGAAGGTGGCAGCAGCATCTGCGGTTGCACCGGTAGTGATCGTGAACTTGCCAACGAAGGTGCCGTTGTAGCCAGTCGGGACCTTCGTCTCAATCACGGTGTAGGTGGTGTTGAGCTTAAGACCGTTCAGAGTGTACTTACCCTCAGCGTTGGATTGCAGTGTGTCCGTGGCGCCTTCAGGGTAAATGCCATCAGCATTGGCGGTCGGCAGAGAATACGCACCGTTAGAGCCATTGAACTTAAGCGGAGTCTTCGCTTTGAGCTCGTCAGCGGACAGACCGCTAACATCGCCTTCGTACACTTGGAACTCAGCACCAGTCAGAGCAGCAGCGTTCTTGTCGACTTTCTGCCAAGTCACGGCACCAGCCTTGGTGGTTTCTTCCTTGCTGCTCTTCAGGTCGACAACGCCGGCAGCGGCGAGAACGCCAGTGGCGTTGTTCACGGACGGCGCGGCGCCCGTGATAGCAGTGCCAGCGAGAATCGGAGCATTGCCATTCCACACGAGCTTGTGAGTGTCATTATCTTCGACGACCAGCTTTCCACTCTGGTCGACAATCAAGTACAGACCACCCTCAGCGAAGGTGAAGGTCTGGGTCTTGCCACCGTTAGAAGCCGTCGGGGTAATGTCCGTGACAGCCAGATCCTTAAGCGCGTTCACAAAAGCGGTGGTCTGCGCGGCAGTCAGGGTAGTGTTGCCCAGCCAGGCCCACTCGTTCAGGGAATCACCCTTGGTCTGGTCGTTGTAACCAGCAGCAGCGAAAGCAGCATCCACTGCCTCACCGGAGACCAAACCCTCCAGCTCAACGCCAGTGTTGCCATCAGACACATACTTGGCGAGCTCAACGTACTTGAACATGCGCAGGTTAGCCTGCAGGTCAGCGGTGTCAACCGGCTTGGTGTAGAACTGGTTTGCATCCGTGGCGTTGACTGTGATAGTCGTGCTGGAGATGTTGGCCTCAGCCGCGTTGGCGGTGGTGGCGCCGAAGGCCATGCCACCGAGCAGGGTGGCCGCAGCAGCGACACCCGCGAAAAGCTTCCTCAACTTCATGAGAAACCCTCTCTTCCTTATTGTGATTGATTTTCTTGCAATCGCGGAGGCTGCAGACCCACAGCAGGGCCTCCGTGATCCGCAAATCCTTATTGTTTTTTCGGGAGGGAAGCCTTCATTGCCCCCCCTCAGTCCGCCTTCGGCGGCCAGCTCCCCTCAGCGAGAGGAGCCAAAACCACCTCAAGTTTCTTGAAATCAGACCAGCTGACGCTTACGCCAAACCGTGTAGCCCGCAGCAGCCAGCAGAGTCATCAAGCCAAGGCCACCGCCGTAGATCAGCCAGTCACGGGCAGACTTGCCACCGGTCAGCGGCAGGCTGGACACGGCCACGTACGTGTTGGTGAAGTCGGCCGACGTGGGATTGTCCGTCTTGTCGGAATCACCGCCGGCGTACACGTACTCGACCTTGGTCTCATAGCCGGAGCCGTCGGCTTTCTTGCTCACCGTGACCCTGACGGTCACCACATCCGTGTCGTACTTCCAGCCCGCGGACTTGCCAGACTGATTCTCGGAAACCCTGAACTCGTAGACGGCCTGATCCGTACCGGTCGGGGCCTTGAGCTGCAACGTCGAACCCTTGGGGAACTCGGCGTCCGCCGGGGTGTCAATGGTCTGCAAAGCGTCCTTGGACACGGTGGCAGTCAACGAGTCGTTGCTGTCCTTCGGCCAGGTCACGCCATCCTCGCACGCGGCGTTACCCGTGGCGCAGGTCAGGTTGAACGTGAAGTCCCTGGACGCGACAGCACCCTGCACGGTCTTGTGCACCTTGACGTTCGCATTGACGTCAAGATCGACGCGGTTCAACGTGTTCGTGATAGCCACGCCATACGTCTTGACATTGTCGAACTTCGTCATGTTCGGCGCGGCCGTCCACAAATCGGCAGCGGTGATGTTCACCGTCTGACTCTGGCTGTAGGACGCCGTGTAACCGTCTACATTGGCCTCTTCCACGAAATAGGTGCCTGGGGCCAAGTTCCCCAAGGAACCAGTCCAGTTGTCGGCGGGGGTGTCGGACTTGCCGAGTTCAAGCGTGCCGACATGAACGCCCTTATTATCCGTGCCCTTGTAGACGTTGACCGTAACCTTCGTATCATCCGTCGGCGCGGAACCGGCCGGATCCCAGTTCTTGGTCACCTGGATCTTGCCGGTCTTCACCCGCAGGACGGGGTGATCATACTCCACGGAACCCAGGGTCTCGGTCTTATGGTCGCCGACCTGATTGACCGCGGTATACGTCAGCTTCGCCTCGTGATCCGCGTTCGAATGGAAGCCAGGCTTGCCGGAGGAAGTCTCTTCGCCCGGCTTGACATCCGGCACATCGGTGCCGGGATCGCCTGTCACCTGTCCGTAACCGGTCGAACCACTATCGGCCTGCTTGGCTGCAGCGTAATCGTTGTAGGCCTTCTGCGTCGGCCTGACCTTGAATGTGACCGTATACGTCACACCATCCTGAAGCTCATAGCCGTCCGCGAACGTGACCTTCACCGTCTTGCCCGAAACGGTAACCATGTAATCGCTCTTGTTGAGATCGACACTATTACCGCCTTTAGATGCAGTCACCGTCACATCATTCGAGCCAAAGTTAGCACTAGCGAACTCCGCGTAGTCCGACAGCGTATCGGTGATGGACACGTTCTTGTACGAAGAATGCTTCTCGATCTGCCCGATGATCGCGTTAAACGCCTTGTTCAGGCCCTCCTCGTCCTCGGCGCTGAAATAGGGGCCCTTCGTCTGCTGGGCGAAACTATTCATCTTGTCCGGATCGGAGGACACGCCAACCGAGAACAATGTCGCATCGCCACGCTTATAAGCCTCGGCAACAGCAGCAGCATAGTTGAAACCGTAATCATCCCCGCCACCTTGGCCATGCACACCAGAGGTATGGACATCATCCGGATCGGTGACCCAACGCCACGAGCGGCCATTGGCCACGCATGAAACCTGATTAGTATATTTCGGACGATTTGCCCAATACGGACCCAAGACACCCCAAACACGTTGCTGGCATCCGTCATACGAGGACACACGGTACGTCGGGTCGCCGTCAGACATGAACACGATGTACTTCTTCGCGTTCTGACGACCGGAATCCAGCTTGGCATTGGCGGCTTTAAGCGCGGCCTCCCAATTCGTACCACCACCGGCCTTCAGACTCTTGACAGTATCGGTTATGTCCGCTGCGGTGTCAGTGAAGTTCGACACCGTGCCCGCCGTCGTCGAGAAGGAGACCAATGCCATCTGGATATTCTTATCCTTGCCGGCAGCCTCATTCTCCGCCGTCAGCAACTGTTTCGCCATGCTGTTGACGGCAGCTTTCGCAACCTGAAGACGAGTTTGGCTACCCATCCTGTTGCTCATGGAATCGGAGGTGTCGAACACCACGACGATGTCGGCCGGGGACACGGTCGTCTGCGACGAGCTGGACTGCGTGCCGGTCACGTTCAGTGACAGGTCATAGGTGCCATCATTGTTCGCCTTGATGTACTTGCGGTGCTCGGGCGCCGTGACGACCGTGTTCGTCACCGTAGTACGCGGCACATCACTGACCGCGACCTCCGTCGTGGTCGCAGAATCCTCCTCCTGCGTCACCTTGACCTGACCGCCGTTGGCGCTCACCGCATACTTGTCCTGAGCAACGTCGAGTTCCTTCACATAATACTTCGAGGACTCAGCAATCTTCTTCTCATCACTGCCCTTGAGCACGGCATACTGGCCGGCCTTGAGCGTGATCACACCGTCGATCGCGGTCTGGGTTTCACCGACCTTGGTGCTGATGACGGTGTCGTACACGTCGTAATCGCCGGTGTACAGCTCGTAGTCGTCGCCCTCGCCGTCGTAGTTGACGTTGGCGTTGAACTTGAACTCGGTATCTGCAGAAACATCGCCCTCGGTCTCCTTGCCGATTTGAATCTGGCCGGAGTCGATGGTCGGCAGGTTGAACCTGACCTTGCAGTTCGAGCTGCCCGCACCACGTTCGAGGTAGAACATCTTCAACGTGTGGTTCTGGTAGGCCTTATTCCAGCCCTCGCCCAGCACCTGACTCAGATTCTTGGGACTGCTGCTGGCATGAGCGCCCGGCAGCGCACCATCACTGTACGTGATCTCGCCGGTCGCGAAGTTGATGGAACCGCCGTAGTTGTTGTGGATGCCGCCCAGATCGAGCGCCAGCTTGCCGTCGAGGTACACCCACACATCGTCATCGCCCTCGAACTCGAAGACCATGTCGTTGTTGTTGACCTTGCCATCCTTCGGCATCATGAACTGCGTGGAAACGGTCATACCGAAGTAGTAGTTAGCGGGCTCGTTCAGTCCATAACCATTAGTGCCATCGTAATTACCCGTGTTATTGCTCAATGAATTGAACGGCATGAACGCACTGGTACTGTTCGGCAGGCCGCCGTCGAAACGCCCGACATTATACAAACGGAACTTGTTGTCCTTGCTGTCGTACTGCGCGTAGTTGTCCGCGCTGTTGTACGTGTAATAGCCCTCATCATTCTTCTGGAACAGGCCATCGACATCCATGTGACTATCGGTATCGGCCAAGCCATTGACATTGTTCTCCCCGCCGAACAGGTAACCGAGCGACGTCGATCCACTCGCCAACTGCGGATATCCGTCCCCCGTCAATTCCGAGGAGACGATGCCCTGATACAGGCCACCGTTATTGCCGGTCCAAGCGTTCAGACTATGACTGTCCGGCGAATCAGTAGGGCCAAACCTGAACGGACGCATGTCACTGCCGGACGCGTAATTGATGTTGTCGTTCCTGTCGTTGGTGTTGTAATCGAACAGGTTGACCTTGATACTGTCATTCGTGCTCGGCACATTATCGAGAATGCACGGAGACGCCGCTGCCACGGCATCCACACACGCCGGAGCCGGAGCAGCCTGCTTGGCAAGCTCCGAAGCGGAGGCGTCGGCATTGGCGTCGGCCGCAGCGTCACCGGACTGAGTGGCAGCGGCATCGCCATTGGCCGAATCCTTCTGATTCTCGGCACCGGCAGCGGCATCGGTGCCGGTCGTGCCATCAGTACCCGCAGTCGCACCTGTACCATCGGCGGTATCTGCCGGAGTTTCGGTCTCGGTAGTGGCAGTGGTCTGCTGGGTATCGGCCGCAGACTGGTCGTCGGCCATGGCGGTTGCGCTCACACCGGCGACGCCACCGAGCATCGCCACGGCGGCAACGATCGCCACTAACCGTTTGCCTTTCCTGCCCGCCGCGGCCCCTACCGCTGCGAACCATTCTGCAATTCTCTTCATAACCTTGCCTGTCTCTTACGATCACGTACGCCAAAACCCGGCGTTACGCTTATAAGGCGTTACGGTATTAAGCAAAAAGCACGAATGCGTACACCCGGGTAGAGGGAATTTTTTACCCGACATTGAAAAGAACCTTGGAATTTTTGAAAAGTGGCACCCTCGTCATCCACCCTGCGATAACGCACTTTTCTTCTCGACGGGGCGTGCCGGTCCCACCATCTGGGAACTGAGGCGGATTTGCCGCCGCTGCGCGGGGGCCGGAGTTACTGACGACCGTCAGTATGCCACTGCTCCGCATGTGTGCAGTATCACATACCGCTACGCATACACGGAGACATACTACATGCAATTTCTGTGAACGCAAACATACGACTCACCAAGGCCGTGTTCTGTTGCGGGCGGTGGTGTTACGGGCAATGTTGTGGGTAGTACCCTAGCCACAAACCTATATAGTGGAGCGGATGACGGGAATCGAACCCGCGTAATCAGTTTGGAAGACTGAGGCTCTACCATTGAGCTACATCCGCGTTAAGCGTCGCTTTTGGCGACTTGAGTTATTATACATATTTCTTCGGGGATGGCAAACGCGTGTGGCTGCAGCAGGACCAGCCAATCTAGTTGATGGATTGCGGCTTTGCCGAGGACTCCCCTCAGTCACCTACGGCGACAGCTCCCCTCAAAGAGGGGAGCTAGAAACCGTCGAAATCACAAATGGATGAGCTGGGACTCGTATGGTTGGAGGTCGACGTCCATCGCGTTCAGAATGCCGTTGCAGGCGTTGAGGTGGGCGTGCTGCGGGTCGGGCGAGAAGTTGAACAGGCCGACCAGCGTCTTGCCTTCGTGCTGACGAATCACAGCGAGCACCGAATCATTGAACGTATCCCACGTGGACACCCAAGCGTCAGGCGCGAAGCAGGGATCGTTGCGCATCGCGCGCAAATCCTCCATGCCCTTCCACAGCTGGTTCTGCAACGTACCGGACTTCTTGCGCAGAGCGGCCTTGGTCCAGTCGAACTTACTACGGTGCAGATTGCGGCTGTCTTCCACGCGATCCGGGTCTTCCTTGTAATCCCAGCCGTTGAGCTGGGCGATTTCGTCGCCGCAGTTGAGCATCGGGAAACCGCGCAGGAAGCTCATGGCGTGGTGCATCATGAGGTCGCGATCCACCGAGGTCTCTAGCAGTGGCTTGTCGTGCGTGATGATGGCCTTTTCGATGCCGCACAGGCTGGCGGTGGTGCCGCAACTGCGGGCGTCGCGCGTGGCTTCGTCGTAGTTGTAGAGTTCGCCCATCGACCAGCTGCCGGGGGTTGCGCCCTCGTAGAAGTGGTACAGGAATTCCTTGTGCTTGAGCGGGTCGATGTCGAGGTAACGCTCCACGTCTTCGTCCAAGCCCCAGCCGATGTCGTCATGGCAGCGCAAATAATTCACGAACCAGCAGTTTTCGGGCAGCGAGTTGAGCTTGTCGATCTGGTTCTTGAGCAGACGCACGTCGCGGCTGGCGAGCGCGCTCCACAGGTTGACCATGATGGAGACGTTGTACAGCATGTGGCACTCGGGGGCCTCGGGCGTACCGAAGTAGGCGGCGAGCTCCTTGGGGGCCATGACCACCTCGCCCTTAAGCACCACGGCCGGGCAGACGCATTCCAAAATGATGCGCAGCATGCGCACGATGGTGTGGACCTGCGGCAGGTTGCGGCAATTGGTGCCAAGCTGCTTCCAGATGTACGGCACGGCGTCGATGCGGAACACCTCGACACCGAGGTTGGCCAGGCGCATCACGCTGCCCATCATGGCTACGAGCACCTTCGGGTTGCGGTAGTTGAGGTCCCACTGGAACGGGTAGAACTGGGTCATCACCCACTTGTTCATCTTCTCATTCCAAGTGAAGTTGCCGGGCGCGGTGTTCGGGAAGACCTGCGGCACATCCCGGTCGTAGCGGTCGGGGATGGTGCGGTCCGGGTAGCAGAAGTAATAGTCCTGATACTCGGGATCGCCGGCTTCGGCTGCCTTGGCCCAGCGGTGGGTGGAGGCGGTGTGGTTCATCACGAAGTCGATGCACAGACTGATGCCGGCGCGGCGCAGCTTCTTGGCCAGCGCGGCGAGGTCTTCGTTGGTGCCGAGCTTCGGGTCCACGGTGTCGAAGTCCTGGACCGCATAGCCACCGTCGTTGTTCGGGTGCGGCATGTCAAGCAGCGGCATCAAGTGCAGGTAGGTGAGCTTCTGCTCCTTCAAGTACGGAATCTTGTCGGCAAGTTTCTTGAGGTCGCCGGCGAACAGGTCGGTGTACATGGTCATGCCGAACATATCGCCGCGCTTGTACCAGCCCGGGTCCTGCTCGCGGGTTTTGTCGAGACGCTTCAAATCGGCGGGACGGTCAGCGTAGGCTGCGGCCATGCTTGCGACGAGTGCGTCGAAGGCGTCGTGATCGTTATATAGGCTCATGAAGAGCTGTTCGAGTTCGTCTTGATGAGCAGCAAGGCGAGCGTTGAACACGGCGCTCGAAGCGGGACGCTTGGCGGTTGCGGACTTGGTCGCCGCTGCCTTGGAGGTACGGGCCGAACGGACGGCAGTCGTCGCCTTAGTCGCTGTGGTTCTGGCCGTACGAGACGTCGTGCGCTTGGTTGCGGTTGTCTTGGTTGCCGTGGAAGTCGTAGCGGTTTTGGCCGCTCGGGTTGATGCTGTCTTGGCAGCCTTCTTCGCCACCTCGGTCTTCTCGACCGATTCCACTGCCTGTGCCGACTGGTTGCTTTGAGCCACCGGAAACTCCTTTGTCTCTATCCGTTGCCCGCGTCAATCGTTTGACGCTTTGTATTACAAAAGATCAAACCGGTTCGACAATCGCAACCCAAGACTCGCCGAGCCACCGGCGCTATTCCACAGAAATCGTCACCACCGCGGAGGCAATCGGACCATCGTGGCTCAGGGAAATATGGATATGCGGCATCGACCCCGCACCGAAAGCCGAGCGCTGCGCCGAACGCGCATTCCGCCGCTCCTGCATCACTGCATAAGGCCCGTTATCGGAAGCAGGGGAATAAGCAGAGGAATAGCGAGCGCCGGCAGCCGAATTCGCGTAATCAGTTTGGAAGACTGACGCCGCCCCCTTACCCAGAGACACATGCGGCACACCACGGGAATCATCCAAGATCTCGATTTCAGGCCACGGGAAATTATCAAGCGTGAACGGATAGGGGGCATCGCCAAGATAATCGCACCAGGCTTTGAGGAACGCCTCCTTGCCTGCCCACTTGGCGGACAGATGCACGGCCTCGTCATCGTTCTTCAGCCGTGCACGATCCGCCGCCTGACGTACCTCACGAACGGAAAACAGCGAGCGCATGCGCGAGCCGGGTTCAGACAGCTGCTCGGCGAATGCGGCGACGTCAACCACGTCATGACCTAAACCAAATGTGCCCATAGCACCTATTATCAGCCATTCAACACGTTGACAACACATCCAGAATAACGAGGTTCACACGGAACGCGGCATCCACAAACGGAAACCCTCGGCCGCTCCGCAAGCCGAATCCTGAAAGTCAACACCAAGTCAAACTGTTGACTAACGGTGGACACGGCGTAAAATGTCGATATTCCACCCGACACTCCAATACGTAAATCGATTGACGTCAAACGTTTGACTTTTTAACGCGGTTAACACAATGATCCAATGAAGGATAACTTCACAACAACCAACCACAACCAGCCAATGAAGCCAGCAAGGAGGTAGAACCGTGGTCACGATGAAGCAAATCGCCAATCGCGCCGGCGTTTCCATCTCCACCGTCTCTCTGGTGCTCAACAACCGCGATATCGGCCGCGTCAGCCCCGATGTCGCCGAGCGAGTCCGCGACATCGCCGCCGAACTCGGTTATCTGACCAACCGTCTGGCCAGCGGGCTGCGCACCAGCAGTACCCGCACCATCGGATTCCTCAGCGACGAAGTGGCCACCACGCCGTTTGCCGGCCGCATGATTGAGGGCGCGCAAGACGCCGCCCGCATGCCCGCGTTCTTCGACAAGCACCCGGATGTCGACGGATTCTTCTGCTTCAACGACACCCGCGCTTGGGCCATCTACACCGAGGCCACCCGTCGCGGGCTGATTATCGGCAAAGATATCGCGGTGGTTGGCGTCGACAATCACCAGGTTGTGGCCGAAGCGCTGGATCCGCCGCTTTCCACTGTGGAACTGCCGCATTACGAGATGGGCTACTGGGCAGTCGGTAAGCTGGCCTCGCTCATCGAAGGCGAGGCACCCGATCCCTTTCCTCGTGCCGGATACCCGGTCGAGAAGGTTCAGCCGCCGCCACTGAGCGAGCAGTCACCCCAGCTTGAATGCCAGCTGCGCATCAAGCAATCCTGGGGCCGGCCCTGCTCCCAGCGATAGCCTGCCCAAAAATCACGCATCTATCCCACTTGACCCGGTTTCGACTGTATGTCGAAGGCGCTATTGCTGTTTTCGTGGGTGGTGGTTCGTCGTCTCTTACTCCCACAACGGTTCAACAACGAACCACCACCCACGAAAACAGCAATAGCGCCAAAAAACAATAGGGTCGGGAAGAACACCGTAAATGACGTTCTTCCCGACCCTAATCGCGAGACACTCCCCTCAGCCGGCATTCACCGGCCGGGGGAGCCAGAGGGGCATCAGGCCTCGTAGTAGCCGTCGGCGCCGAGGCGGGCGTCCGGGTTGAGGAGCATAGCCTTTTCGACCTCGTGGTGGTCGTAGCCACGGTGATCCTCGCGGAAGCGACGGTTGTCGATCGGCTCGTAGAGCGCGGCGCGACCCATCATGCCTTCCTCAAGGTGACGCTGGCCGGCGGCCAGGCGGGCGTTGGCACGCTCACGCCAAGCTTCCAGTGCGGCCTCACCATCGGCCTTGGCCACGGCCGCCTCGAAGGCACCGGGGTGAACCAGGGCCACGAAGCCGGAAACATGTCCGAAGCCGAGCGAGGTGGCCAGACCGGCCTTGACCGGGCGACCAGCGGTCTCGCGACCGAACTCGTCCTCACCACCGCCGATGCGCAGGGGCTTCCTAACCCAGACCATGTGGTCGTCGCGCTGGAGCTTCGGATCCACGCAGTCGAGCGCCGCGTTCGCCGGAATCACGCCGGACTTGAACAGCTGCGTCAGACCGTTGACCTGGAAGATGCAGGCACCACCCTTGGCGTGGCCGGTAAGCGTCTTCTGCGAGATCACGAACAGCGGGTTGCCGTCGGTGCGGCCGATGGCGTGGGCCAGCGTGTTGTGCAGCTCGGATTCGTTCGGGTCGTTGGCGTTGGTGGACGTGTCGTGCTTGGAGACCACGGCGATGTCGTCGGCTGAGACGCCGAGCTTAGCCAGGTCGTGCACGAGCTTGGAGTCCTTGCCACCGAGGCCGGCAGCCAGGGCACCGAGGCCCGGAGCCGGGATCGAGGTGTGAGCACCATCCGCGTAGGAGTGGATGAAGCCGACCACGGCCGCAACCGGCAGGCCGAGCTTTTCGGCGATGTCACCGCGGGTCACGAGGATCGTGCCGCCGCCCTGGGATTCCAGGAAGCCGCCACGGCGACGATCGTTCGCGCGGCTGAAGAAGCGCGCGTCGATACCCTTGCCATACATTTCCTCCGAGTTGGCGGTGGCGTTCATGTTGCCGAAACCGATCACGGATTCCACGCCGATGTCGTCGATCGCACCGGTGACCACGAAGTCGGCCTTGCCGAGGGCGATCTTGTCGACGCCCTCTTCAAGGGAGACGGCTGCGGTGGCGCAGGCGGAGACCGGCTGAATCATGTTGCCGTAGCCGCCGATGTAGGACTGCATCACGTGAGCCGCGACCACGTTCGGCAGGGCTTCCTGCAGGATGTCGGTCGGGATCTCGTGGTTGAGGAAGCGGTCGAGGTACAGCTTGCGCATCGACATCATGCCACCGAAGCCGGTGCCCTGGGTCGAAGCCACCAGCGAGGGGTGGATGGACTCGAGGATTTCGGCCGGGGTGAAGCCGGCGCCCAGATAGGCGTCCACAGTGGTGACGATGTTCCACAGGGCGATCTTGTCGACGTCGCCGACCATCGAGGCGGGAATGCCCCATCGGGTCGGGTCGAAGCCCTTCGGGAACTGGCCGCCGACTGTGCGGGTCATGGTGGCGCGGCGCGGCACGCGGATCATCGAGCCGGCGTGGCGGGTCACGTTCCATTCGCCGGATTCCTCATCCGGGGCGATGGTGGTGTGAGCCTCGTCCAACTTGACGTATTCGGCGGCGACTTCGCGGGTGGGCACAGAGAAGGTGACGTCGTGGTCGAGGAAGACCTCGGCTTCCTCTTCGTCAGCACCGTCCTTGTAGTCGTTGCCCATGCCTTCCTCGAACGGGCGGATGCCGGAGCGGGCCACGACCTCGTCGTGGTAGCGCTCGGCGATGTCCTCTTCGGGCACGAGGTTGCCGTCGGTGTCGTACCAGCCGGGCTTCGGGCTGTCGGCCCAAGTCAGCAGGCCCATGTTCCACGCGAGTTCGAGCACTGCGCCGGCGCTGAGGTCGACGGTGCCGTCCGAGTGGATGCCGAGCTCGGCCTGGGCGCGCGTACGACCGGAGCCCCACGGGCCCAGCTCACCGACGGAAACGATGACGATTTCGTCTTCCGGCTTGGCAGTGACGTTGGTCCAATCGTTCAAGTCGACCGGAGCCTGCTTGGTGACGATCGGTGTGGGCAGCGCCTTGATTTGCTGCCCACGCGAGGAGTCGGACAGTCCAGTGGACTTTCCGGCGACGGAGCCATCCGTTTCCTGAGACGAGGCCGCAGCAGCTTCCTTCTCGGCGTCGGCCATGGCCTCCGCACGCAGGGCCTTGATGTCGATGGGCTCGGAGCCGAGGCCACCGGTCAGGTCCACATCGAGCGGGGCCTTGAGGGCCTGCTCGCGCGATTCGGCAGTGCACAGGTCGAGCAGCTTGGCCGCAATCTGTGCGGTGGAGTAGGTGCGGATGCCGTGACGCTCAACGACGGCGACCAGCGGGTCGTTACCGACCATCAGGCCGGTGCCACGCACCCAGCCGATCTTCGGGTGAGCGAAGGTGACGCGGCTCGACCACACCTTTTCAGCGCGGGCACGGTTGACGATGGCGTCAAAGGCGCTCTTGACTTCGCCGTAGGCACCGTCGCCGCCGAATACGCCGCGGTTCGGGGAACCGGGCAGCACCACGTGGAGCTTGTGCTGCACGTTGGTGTCGGCACCGATGTGGCTGAAGCCGGCGATGGCGCGTTCCACGCCCCACAGCATCAGTCGGGCCTGCGATTCGAACAGGTCGCCGGAGTCGGCGAGCGTGCCATGGACCGGCGGAGCGGCGAACGGGAAGAACAGAGTCGGCTCCCACGCGGGCTTCAGAATCGTGGTGGTAGCACCGGAGGTCTTCTTCTGCTCGTGGCCCACCCAGTCGACCAGTGCGTCGACGTCGCGGTAGCTGGAGAGGTTGGCCGGAACCAACCACAGCTTGGCGTTGCCGGTAGCGTGCTCGCGGTAGGCCTGCTTAGCCCAAGCCTTAATGGACGGCTTGAAGCTGTGCGAGGTGGCCACCACAGTGGCACCGCCTGCGAGCAGGCCTTCGACCACCTGAGCGGCAATCGAGTTCGGGCTCACGCCGGTGACGATGGCGATATCATTCGCGTAACGGGAGGCGTTCTTGTTGGACGCAACCTGTTCGAGGGCCTCGGAGCCGGCCTTCTGGAAGGCGGCCTTGAGTTCTTCGCTCTCCGACTCGTTGGCGAACCACTGGGCTTCGGCGGCGATGGTCTTGCCAAGGCCGATGAAGCTGCCGTTCAGGGCGGCGGGATCGTTGTCGTAGTAGGCGCGGGCGAGGTCTTCGCGGGCGGAAGCCCACCGATCATCGAAGAGGATGGCCTTGTTGGCGTCGAAGCGCGGAGCGACCTGCTTAGGCCAGTCGGAGCCAAGTTCGGCTTCAACCGCGGCCACGACGGCGGCGTTCTCGTCCTCGGATTCTTCCGGAGCCGGAGCGGCCACGCCGAGCTCGTTCAGCACGAAGCGGGCGGTGGCGGCGAGCACGCCGTTGGAACCGGTGACCTTCTCGGCGAAGGCGTCGAGCGCGGCGGAATCGACCACAGCGCCACCAGCGGCACCACCGGCGGACGGCAGGGCCACGGCAACACCCTTGAGCTGGGCGACGACCTCAACGGCCGCATCAATCAGCTTGTCGGCTTCCGGCTTGTTCTGCACGGCGGCGGTGGGCAGCTTGGCCAGGTCGCCGCCACGGGAGCTGGCACCCTCGCGAGTGTCGAGCAGCAGTGCGGCGAGCACGCTGGCCACCCAACCTTCACCGAGCTGCCATACGTTGGTCACGCGGTCGCGGATGTACTGCTGCTTGACGCCGGCGGCACCGAACAGCGAGCGCAGGCGGTCGCGCAGCGCCTCGGAGAGCACGGCACCGAACGGCTTGTAGTTCGGGGCGGCCTTGTTGACGATTTGGGCGAGCTTGTCGAGCGTCGCTTCAGCAGCACCGTCCACGCTGGCGACTCCCAGCTCGGAGCTGATGTCCATGAGCAGCTGGTTGCGGCGAGAAGAGACACCGTTGGTCAGGGTGTCAGTGGTGTCGTTGCTGCCGATCTGGTCGATGCGCACCTTGGCGGAGTAGGCCATGAGCACGCCGATGGCATCGGAAGCCTTGAAGGGCAGGTCGGCGACGGCGGCACCGGACGGTGCGCCGGCCGCGGCCTGCCCTGATTGCAGGCCGCGCGAGGAGTCGGACAGTCCAGTGGACTGTCCGGCGACGGAGCCATCCGTTGTCTGAGCAGCCTCAGTCACGGCATTTGCCGGAGCGGCACCGGAACCGAGCTTGGCGACGGCGGAACCACCGGCAGGAGCGGTTTCGACCGGGGCCGAGGCCGCAGCCTCTTCCGGCTCATCGTCGGGAACCAGCGAATCGGTGTCGGTCATGTAGACGCGGCCTTCATCGCGGCCGACGTTGTAGACGACCGTATCGTTGCCGGCGAACTCGGGTAGACGCAGGGTCTTGGCACCGAGGTTGGCCAGGGTCGGGGCGTTGCCGAGGCCGACTTCGACGTATTCCTCCACGCCGAGGCCGCCCTGTTCGCGCTGACCGAAGAGCAGCGCCTGGGTTTCAATCCAACGCACCGGGGAGGCGAACTGCCAGGAGAGCAGTTCGGTCAAGAGCAGACGGCCGAGCTTCTGGTCGTCATCGGCGTAGGAATCCCACACGGCCGGGTCGTCGAGCACGGCCTTGATACGCTCGGACGGCACGACTTCGAGGATCTTGGCGGCGAATTCCTTGGTCATCTCGAACGGGGTGGCCACCAGGTTCGGGATGTAGCGGTCCACCAGACGGCCACGGTAGTCGATGTAAGCGGGAAGCAGCGCGTCGAGCTTGTCGCGGAATTCCGGCACGCCCTTGCGCAGCAGTGTGGAGTGGAACGGCACATCGATGCCGGGCACCAGCATGAACGCGGGCTTGCCACCGAATGCGGCCACGCGGCGGGCGGAATCGGCCTTCAGAGCCTTGAGTCCGGCGATCGTACCGGCGATGGCGTACTGCTGGCCGGCGAGGTTGTAGTTCACGATCTCCAGGAATTCGCCGGACGCCTTGGCCACGGATTCCACGTATTCCTTGACGTGCGCGTCGTCCACACCGAACTGGTTCGGGCGCAGGGCACCCATGCGGTAGTTGGAGCGACCCTGTGCGTCACGCTCGATGAGGTGGTGCATGGTGGAACCACGGTGGAACACGAGCTCCAGCACGGTTTCCAGCGGAATCACGTCGGCGAACGCGGACAACGCGTTGTATTCGCCGAGCGAGTGGCCAGCGAAGTATGCAGGCCAGATATCGGCGCCGGCTTCGCGCAGACGAGCGGTCTGGGCGAAGGCCACGGTGGCGAGCGCCACCTGCGTGAACTGCGTCAGGTTGAGCAGGCCTTCGGGGTGGCGATAGGTCACGCCGTTGGCGGTGAGCTCCTTCGGGTTATCGCGCACGAGGCCCAGGATCGAGAAGCCGAGCTTGGAGCGGGTGAGCTTGTCGGCGCGCTCCCACACGTCGCGGGCGGCGGCGGACTTGGCACGCTCGTCCAGAACCATGCCCTGCTTCTGGATGCCCTGGCCGGGGTAGACGAAGGCGGCGCGCGGTGCGCGGACCAGTGCGGTGCCGCGGGAGACGAGCTGGCCGTCGATACGGCAGGTGACTTCGAGGGTCATGCCGCCGTGGCGCACCTTGCCGACGCGCTCGACGGAGATTTCGACGGTGTCGTCAAGCTGAACCATGCCGTACATGTTGTAGGTCCAGCCGGCAATCTCGTAGTGGGCATCCTTCTCGTCCAGCGCCTGCACGGCGTGCTGGGCGGTGGCGGACAGCCACATGCCGTGCACAAGCGGAGCGGCCAAACCGGAGATGCGAGCGCCACGAGTGGAGGTGTGGATCGGGTTGAAGTCGCCGGAAGTGCGGGCGAAGGCGGTCATGTCGTGTGGGGCGACGACCTTCACGCGGCGCAGCAGACGGCGCGGCGTGGGCGCGATCTCCTCGTGCTCGGCGTCGCCGAACTCGGGGGCGTCTGCCGGCAAAGCATCGGAGTAGACGCGGCCGCGGATCGCGAAACGCTCGGTTTCGCGGGCAAGCAGCGTGCCGTCGGCAGCGGTGTGGGTCACGTGGATGGTGACCACGCGGCCGGAGGCGGACTCGAAGTAATCCTCAGCCCAAGACTTCAGGGTGATGGTTTCACCGGTGTGCTTAAGCAGGTCCTCCTCGTTCACCTCAAGTTCGATGAGGTGGTCGAGGTGGACGGCGTTGAGCAGGCCTTCAATCACCGGGTAGCCCTTGACGTACACGGAGCCGAGCGCCGTGTAAATCGCCGGCCAGGCCGGGCCGACCAGCGCATCGGGAGCGATGCGGCTGGGCTGCAGGGTCGTCGGCAGAGCGGCGCCGGTGGCCGCTTCGTGGTCGAAGCCGAGGTTGGCGGAGAGGGTGTAGGCGGCGGTGGCGGTAGCAAACGGACGCTCGTCAGAGGTCTTGCCGTCAAGCTGCGGCATCTCGGTGAGCTTGTCGCCGGTGATGGCGGTGTTGCCGATGCCTGCGGTGGCGGCGAGCATCGCGTAGACGTCCGGAATCAGGCGTTCGCGGTCCACGACCGGCACACGGCCGGGCTCGGTGCCTTCCACGATGAGCGGGATGACGATATCGCGCACGGCGTGCTTGGAGGTGCCGCCGTCCGGGTCGTTGTCCCAGTAGGTGTCGAGGTGGATGTCCAGATCGTACTTGCCGGCCGCGGCGTCAAACGCGCGGATCTCGTAGTACTGGTCGCCCAGGGCGGTGCCGTAGGCCGGGTTGTCGGTGATGTGGCCGACCCAGGAGATGTTCGGGGACTTGCGGATGAAGTCCTCGGCGCTGGTGGCCTCGCCGAGTGCGGCGAAATCGTCGTTCTCAGCGGCATCGGCGGCCTGCTGTTCGTCCTGCACGCGCTTGATGGCGGCGGTTTCGAAGCGGCCGAGGATGTCGGCGATCGGCTCGTCGATGGTGGTGATGCCGGCCACGGAGATCGGGCCGGGGATGGCACGCACGGAATCGGCGGAGTAGCGCTGGTCTTCGGACTGCCAGAGCTGGTCCTGACCCCACCAACGCAGCAGGTCGTTGTCGATGACGGGCACGAACGGCATGGGCTTGGGGTATTCGCGCACGAGCACCGGGAACCAAGCCACGTCGGCCGGAACCACCTTGAGTTCGGCGGTCTGCGGGTAGGCCAGTGCGAGCTTTTCGAGTGCGGGGGCCGGATCGGCGAGAATGTCGTCGTGGGTCAGCAGGTCAGCGGCAGCTGCCTCTTCAGCAGAAACGCCATCAGCGGTGAACAGCTTGGAGGTGAATTCGCCGGAGTCCGTGTCGTTCACACGGGCTTCGATGCGCTGCAGTAGGTGCTGGAAGCGGTCGGCGTAAGTCGGGTCGGCCCACGGGAAGGCGAGTTCGGCGAAGCGCTGCGCCCACTCAAGGTAGGTCATGGAGGCCAGGTCGCCGAAGTAAGGCTTGGCGGTCTTGTTCAGGGCTTCGATGATTTCCTTGCGGCGGGAGTCGAGCTCTTCGGGGTGCTTCATGACGCGCACGAGCAGACGGCCGCATTCGGCGGAGTCGTTCTCGAGCTCGTAAATGTCGGCGTGCAGGTGGCTCAGGCCGGAGGACATGCCGCCGACGGACTTGCCGGACGGCACCCAGTGGGCGGCCTGCGGGGCGAACACGTCGTCGGACTTGGCGTCGGCCGGAATACCGGGCGTCTTGACGAGCAGCTGCTTGACTTCGGGGCTGGTGTGAGCCTCCTTGGCGGTCATCGCGGCGGTACCGATAAGCACGCCGTCGACCGGCATGTCGGGCAGGCCGTAGGCGTGGGCCCACTGGCCGGAAATGTAGTCGGCCGCGCGTTCGGGGGTGCCGATGCCGCCGCCGGCGACCAGCACGAGGTTGTCGCAGGCGCGCACTTCGGCGTAGGTGGCGGCTAGCAGGTCATCCAGCGTTTCCCAGCTGTGGTGGCCGCCGGCTTCACCGCCCTCAACCTGAATCATGATGGTGGTGGGGGCCACGGCCTTGGCGATACGCACAACCTGGCGAATCTGGTCAACGGTGCCGGGCTTGAAGCTCACGTACGGCAGGCCGTCAGCCTGCAGGTTCTTGATGAGCTCCACGGCTTCGTCCAGCTCAGGGATGCCGGCGGAGACGACCACGCCGTCGATCGGCGCGCCGGATGCGCGCTTCTTGGGCACGATGCGGGAGGAGCCGAACTGCAGGTTCCACAGGTAACGGTCCATGAACATCGCGTTGAATTCGACCGTGCGGCCTTCCTCCAGCTCGTCTTCGAGGGCAGCGATGTGGCGGTCGAATACTTCGGCGGTCACCTGGCCGCCGCCGGCGAGCTCGGCCCAGTAGCCGGCGTTGGCCGCTGCGGCCACGATTTCCGGTTCCACGGTGGTGGGGGTCATGCCGGGCAGCAGCACCGGCGGCTTGCCGGTGAGCTTGGAGAACTTGGTGACCAGCTTGGCGCCGGCCGGGGTGTTGATGACGCGCGGGGCGAACGCCTTCCAGTTCTGGGTGCGCTCAGGCTCGCTTTCCAGCATGGAGAGCGTGGAGCGCTCGGCCAGCGTGGTGGCTTCGACCACGCCGATGCCGGTGCCCTGCACCACGTTGCCGATCAGCTTGCCGAGCGTGTTGCCGGGGCCGAGGTCCACGATCCACAGCTTGGACGGGTCGGCGTCGTCGAACAGCGCCTTGACGCGGGCGTTCCAGTCCACGTGGTTCAGGAGCACTTCCTCGGCGAGTGCACGGGTGCGCTTCTGGTCGAAGCCGCAGGCGCCGGCCCAGGCCACGGTCTGTTCGACGGCGTCGGCCATGAGCGGCGAGTGGAAGGGCAGGGTGACCTCAAGGTATTCGAGGGTCGGGTTGAACACGGTGCCGCCGTGGAGCTTCTGCTCGCGCAGCTTGGCCTGATGCTGGTGTTCGCGCTCGGCTTCGAGGGCGAAAGCGGCCAGGTCTTCCGGGTAGCCGGACAGCACGTGGTGGTTGTCGGAGTTGGTGACGGCGATGGAGATCGGGCCGCGAGCGTTGTTGACGCGGGCCACCAGAGCCTCAACCTGTTCGCGGGTGGCGCCCTTGACGGAGAGCATCGGGCTGGCTTCGCCATACTTGGGGTTCAGGCCCAGTTCGCGCACGCGGCGGGTTCCGGCGGCGCCGATCAGGGCGGCCACGGCCAGAATCTCGTTGAGGGTCTTGCCGGCGGCCTCGATGGAGCCGGCGGCCTCGATGGCGCGGGTCATGTGCACGGCGAGCACGCCCTGGGAGTGGCCGAGCACGGCGAGCGGCTTGGCCTGGGCCACGCTGTAGCCGAGGTGTTCGAGGTCGAGCAGGGCGCCGAGCTGGGTCAGCGCCACGCCTTCCACGGACGCGGTGGCGTCGGCTGCGGCGCCGAGGCGTGCCGGGTTCGGGGCGAAGCCGAACAGGTCGACCGGACGGCCGGTGGTGGCCAGCAGGTCGGCGGCGACCGGGGTGAGCAGTCGGCCGGCTGCGGCGACGTGGCCGCGCAGGGCCTCGTCAAGGCTGGGATCGGTGGTCTGGTCTGCCAGGGCTACCGGCCACGGGGTGGACTGGCCGGCGAAGGCGAGCGCATGGGGCTCGGTGGCTAGGCGATTGAGGAAGAAGGTGGTCATTGCTTTCCTTACTTGTGTTTGGTTGACGTCTTCAAAAATCAGAGGGGCTGGTTGCCGTGGTGTTTGGTGGTGCGCTTGACGCGCCGCTTGGTGGCGAGCGTGGCCAGCGATTCGACAATCACCTCACGGGTCTGTTCGGGGTCGATCATGCCGTCGATCTGCCCGATTTCCAGTGACAGGTTCGCGTTGACGGTGCTGGTCTCGTACTCCTTGATGTACTTGGCCCGCAGCGCATCGACGTCCTGTCCGGAGGCCTTGGCCTTGGCCAGGTCGTGGCGGTGGATGATGTTCACCGCGCCGGCCGCGCCGAGCACCGCGATCTGGGAGGAGGGCCACGCGAAGTTCAAGTCCGCGCCGATGGCCTTGGATCCCATCACGATGTACGCGCCGCCGAACGCCTTGCGCAACACCACGGTCACCATCGGTACCTGTGCGTTGGCGTAGGCGTAGATCACCTTGGCGCCGCGGCGGATGATGCCGGCGTGTTCCTGGTCGGAGCCGGGCTTGTAGCCGGGCACATCCACGAGGGTAACCACGGGCAGGTTGAACGCGTCGCACAGGCGTACGAATCGGGCGACTTTCTCGGACGAGTCGACGTCCAGGATGCCGGCGAGCACGTTCGGCTGGTTCGCCACGATGCCAACCGGCTTGCCGTCGATGCAGGCGAAGCCGACGAGCGCGGAGGCGCCGAACAGTTCCTGCACCTGCACGAATTCGCCGTAATCGACGATGCAACGAATCACTTCGAGCATGTCGTAGGGCTGACGTTCGTTGGCGGGCACGATGGTGGCAAGTCGCTTGGCGATCTCGCGTTCGGCGCGGGTGACGGCGTAGGCGTAGACCGGCGGCTTGCTTTCGCTGTTGGACGGCAGGTAGGCGAGCACGGTGCGCGCATAGTCGATGGCGTCGGATTCGTCCTCGCCGAGGTAGTGGGCCACGCCGGACACCCGGTTGTGCACTTCGCCGCCGCCGAGGTCGGCCATGGAGATGGTCTCGCCGGTCGAGGCCTTGACCACGTCCGGTCCGGTGACGAACATGTTCGAGTTCTCACGGGTCATGATGATGAGGTCCGTCAGGGCCGGGCAGTAGACGGCACCGCCGGCGCAGGGGCCGAGAATCAGGCTCAGCTGGGGCACGAAGCCGCTGGCCTCGCAAGTCTTGCGAAAGATGCGACCGTACTGGGTCAGGGCGGCCACGCCCTCCTGGATGCGGGCGCCGCCGGAGTCCACGATGGCCACGATCGGCACTTTGAGGTCGATGGCCATGTCCATCAGTCGGCAGATCTTCTCGCCTTCGGCGGTGCCGAGGGTGCCGCCCTTGACGGAGAAGTCCTGGGCGTAGACGGCCACTTTGCGGCCGTAGACCTGGCCGAAGCCGGTGATGACGGCCGCACCGGCGTTGCCGCCGGCGATATTGCCGCCCTGGAAGCGGCCGATCTCCTCGAACGTGCCGGTGTCGAAGAGCAGGTCGAGGCGTTCGCGCGCGGTTTTCTTGCCTTTGGCGTGCTGCTTGTCGCGGGCGCGCTCTTCGGCGGCGCGGGCCAGTTCGGCGGCCTTGACCACAGCGGTGCGCAGCGGCTGGTGGGCCGAAGGCTGGGCGGCGTTGACGGCCGAGGCCGCAGCCGCGGCCTTCACGGCCTGCGAATCCATGATGTCAGTCATTGCCACCCTCCTTCTTGGCGTCGGCGGCCTTATCGGCTCCTTCTGACGAGGGAGCTGTCGACGCAGCCGCCTGAGGGAGAGATCCCGGCGCAGCCGCAGCAGCCTTGGCCTTGCCGGCGTTCACGTCCAGCGTGACCAGCGTGTCGCCGGCCTCCACGCCGTCGGCCGGGCCAACGAAAATCTTCTTCACTTCGCCGGCGGCCGGCGCGTACACGTAGTTCTCCATCTTCATGGATTCGAGCACCACCAGAAGGTCGCCCTTGGCCACCTGCTGGCCTTCGGACACGTTGATGCGCGTGACCACGGCCTGCATCGGGGAGGCGATGACGCCGGATTTGGCGCCGTCGTTGGCCGCAGCGGCACTGGAGGCCACGTTGTGCAGTCCCGCACCGCGCAACGGCTGGGTGGGTCGCTTGGCACCGCGGGCGCGGGCCGAGCCGGTGATGTTCTCCACGATGTCGAGTGGCACGGTGAGCTTGACGCGGCGGTTGTTCATCTCGATGACGAACGTCTCCGACTTGGACTTGTCGGGCGCGGCCGGGGCAGCGGCACCCGGGGCGGCGGCCAAGGAGGCCGGCTGGCCGGAGGCGGCGGAAGCCGGTGTGCGGTTCAGGTACGTGCGCTCCAGCCACTTGGTGGACACAGCGAACGGGTGGCCATGCTCGGCGGTGAAGTCGTCGTTGCGGAAGATTTCCTTGAACAGCGGAATCGGCGTGGGCACGCCTTCGATCACAAGCTCATCGAGCACGCGGCGCACACGGGCCACGGCGTCGAGACGGTTCTGGGCGGTGACGATGACCTTGCCCATCATCGAATCGAACTTCGGGGAGATGGTGTCGCCCTGTTCCACACCGGTATCGATGCGCACGCCGGGGCCGGCCGGCCACTGGATCTTCTCCAAGGTGCCGGAGCCGGGGGTCAGGTTGGTGGCCGGGTCTTCGCTGGTGATGCGCAGTTCGAAGCTGTGGCCGCGCAGTTCGGGGGCGCGGGTGAGCTCGCCACCGGCGGCGATATTGAGCTGTTCGCGCACCAGGTCGAGGCCGCTGACCTCTTCGGAGACGGTGTGCTCCACCTGCAAGCGCGGGTTGACTTCCAGGAAGTACACCTTGCCGTTCGGGGTCACCATGAATTCGCAGGTGCCCAGGCCCACGTAGCCGACCGTGGTGAACAGGCGGCGGGAGTATTCCTCGAGCGTGCTGATGATTTCCTCGGACAGGAAGGGCGCGGGTGCCTCTTCCACGAGTTTCTGGTTGCGGCGCTGCAGCGAGCAGTCACGGGTGGAGTACACGGTGAAGTTGCCGTGCGAGTCGCGCCCGGACTGGGTCTCGACGTGGCGTGCCTTGTCCACGAACTTCTCGATGAAGTATTCCTTCAGATCGCCGCCTTGCAGCGCGTCGTGGTTCATGTAGAAGCGGCGCAGCTCCTCGTCGTCATGCACCACGGTGATGCCGTGGCCGCCACCGCCATCAGTGCGCTTCATCATGATCGGGTAGCCGTGGGTGTGTGCGAAGTCGAGCAGCGTGCGCACGTCGGTCACCGGTTCGGACAGGCCGGGCACTGGCGGCACTTTGGCGCGTAGGGCCACGCGGCGGGCGGTAATCTTGTCGCCCAAATCCACCAGCGCGGTGTGGTGCGGGCCCACCCAGATGGCACCGGCATCCTCGACCTTCTGCGCGAAGCTCGGCACTTCGGAAAGGAATCCGTAGCCGGGGTGCACGGCATCCGCACCGGTCTTGTGCAGGATGTCAATCAGCAGATCTTCGTTGAGGTACGTGTCCTTGTAGGTGTCGCCGGAGAGCAGGTATGCCTCGTCGGCCATGTCCACATAGCGGCTATTGCGATCCTGTTCGGAGTAGACAGCCACGGTGGAGATACCCATCTCCTTGGCCGTGCGCACCACGCGAAGCGCAATCTCGCCTCGGTTCGCAATCAGCAGTTTTTTGACGATAGAAGCCATAGTGTCAAATTGTGCTCTCTATATAGAGGAGAGGGCAAGCCGCGTTCACACAAAAGCTTTCACGCCCTTTTGTAGGCTACGAACAAACGCGCGCGTAGGTTCCGGCAACGTAACCGTTGGCGCCTGCTATCAAAAACGTTGCAAATCCGCCGATTGCACATCCTTGCGCGCCGGCTCAAGAAGTTGACGTTACGGTTGTGTTCGTCAACTTATGACAAATCGAAATCGACAATTTTGTAAATTGGTACGAAACCGCACGAAATCGAACACCTCTACGATGGCAACCGTAAGTTCGGGGGAAGGCTCATCTGCGGGCGAACGGAAGGTGACCGGACCGGCATCGGTCCATCGCCGCACGATTCGCCCGCACAGGGTCGGATTCATTTGGGACCGTCCACCATATGGACGGTTCGGACTGTCGGGGATACCGCACGACCCGCCGGAACCTCCCCTCATCCATCGCATACCGCCCGCCGTTCACGGCGATATCACGCAACATAGGGGTCATTGATATGCAGACTTCACACACCACCGCATCCGCTGCGGCCACCACATCGCTCGCCCGTCGTATCGTCGCCGCATCCTGGAAGCCGGTGCTGTTCGCCGTGCTGATGTGGCTGTCCGCGGCCGCCGGCGAGATTCCGATTCCGGGCACGCCGGTGCCGATCACGCTGCAAACGTTCGTGGTGATGCTCGCCGGTCTTATGCTGCCGTGGCGTCAGGCCGGCGCCGCCGTCGCCACCTATCTGGCGGCCGGTGCGGTCGGCCTGCCGGTGTTTGCCGGCGGCACCTCCACGCTGGCCCTGGTCGGCCCGAGCGCCGGCTTCCTCTTCGGCTTCCTGCCGGGTGTGGTGGTCATCGCCCTGCTGCGCGGCAAGTCCGACACTTCGTCCTTCGCGGCCGCCGCGCGCACCGCGGGCCGCTACCTGCTGGCCGCGCTGGTCGGCGGCGTCGTGGTGGTGTACGCCTTCGGCTTCGTCATCCAGTCCGCGCTGACCGGTGCGCCGCTCGCCGCCGTGGCCCTGGCCTCCATGGGCTTCGTGGTTGGCGACGCCATCAAGGCCGTGGTGGCCTCTCTGGCCGCCGCCGGCCTGTCCAAGCTCGGTCGCTGACCTGAGCTACTAGCTAGCTACTGGCCGGCTATTACAGCACTCCCACATCGGCGGTGCGGACCGTATGGTCCGTGCCGTCTTGTGTTCTCAGGATCAGTGAGGCGTCTTCGTTGAGGCCGATGGCTTCGCCGGTCAGCGTGGTGCCGTCCGTGAAGTGCGCCTCGACCTGACGGCCGCGCGCCCAGCACACCGCCTTCACCTCCTCGCGCAACGACTCGGCCTGGCCCTTCGGGTCGGCGATGAACTTCACCAACCGCTCGCGGAAGCCCTCGACCTGACGTTCGGCCACCGCATCGCGCATCTCGCCGAACGACGGCAGCCCGGAGACATGCAGCTGCAGCGAGGTCGATTGCGGCGTGGGCAGCCGACAGGCGCCCAAGGCCAGGTTCAGGCCGACGCCGAACACGATGACGACGTCGTCATCGACATCAGCATCAGTACCGGTACCGGACGACGGCGGAATCACCAGTTCCGAGAGCAGCCCGCCCAGCTTGAGCCCGTGGCAGAACACGTCGTTCGGCCATTTGAGTTCCAGCGAGCAGTCCGGCTGGTTCGGCGCGGCACCGTATTCCTCGATCATGCCGTTCAGGGCGTCCAGCGTGACCAGTCCGGCGATCATCTGCAGCCAGCCATTGACGGATTCGTCGGTGGCGATCGCGCGCGGAATGCGCACGGCATAGGACATCGTCGAGCAACGGCCGGGCTGACTGACCCACTTGTGACCATTGCGCCCACGGCCGGCGGTCTGCCGGTCGGCGGCCACCACGGCCACCGCCAGTTCGCTATCCTGGTGGTCGGGCAACGTCAACGACCCGTCGCCAATCATCTGTACGGCCAGCGCGTTGGTCGAATCGGTTTCGTCCACGGCGACCACATGATCTGCGACGGCTGTAGTTCTGGGTAGCTGCGGCGTTGCAGCTTTCAACGCAATCATCATGGGCACTACGTTACCTCGATTTTGGCGCGATATGCCCGCGTTATTCCATGGAAAAGCGCGCAAAATCAACTATTTTCACCCACATAGCCCATGTTAACGTTCACAACTTCGGAAATTCCGCATTCGCCGACCCCACGCATGCACCCGGCCGTCATATTGGCTTGCGAACAATGGCGATGCCCGGCAGACATCGAATATCAACCGTTGACCTGTGCGGCTACCATATATTGTCATGACGTCACCAGCCACCGCGAAGCTTGCCGCCGTATCCAGCCGCCAGTCCCACCCGCATCTTGCGCGCGCGGGCGCTGCCGCGCGCTGGACACTGGCCGTGCTGGCCGGCCTGTGGCTTGCACTGTGCACGGCGGTCGGCCCGCTGTACTGGGACGAGGAGAACGGCACCCTCGCCCATTGGAACTGGGCCAATACCGCAATATTCGTCGTGTCATTCCTGATATATCTCGGAATCATCACGCTGATGGTGCGATTCGCAGCAGGCCAGCGCATACTGCCGAGGGCTATCGGCGAGCGACTACGTCAACATCAGCGGAATAGCGAAACATCACGGCCCGCCGCCGATCAGCAGGCCAGCCAACCAGCCAAGACCCGTCGTACCGTTCGCGCTATCGTCACGTCCACCGTCACTGTTCTGGACCGCTGGATCACACGCGGCACGAACCGGTTCTGGAAGCTTATGCTGGTGTTTTTTGTCGGCTGGCTCTGGGTGCCGACCACTCTGCTGGCCGCATTCGGTGCGGACCTCCGCTCACAGATCCGTGAATTCAGCTGGGCCTGGAACCAGTGGACCGGCCTGAAACAGCCCTATATCGGCTTCTTCTCCTTCGTGCCGATGGACATCTACCCCACTGCGCACTACATGTGGCCGTCCGATCCCACGTATCTGACCGACCAGCACAATGTGGTACTCACTGTGTTCTATGGCGCGATGGTCACGTTTGCGAGGCATCTGACCGGCTCAAACGATGCCGGTATCGTGACGTTGGCTGCCCTGCAGACGCTGTTCGCCGTGTTCTGCTGCGCTGCCGCCGCCAATCGATTCCTGAACCGGCCTTGGATAGGAAAAACGGCAACGGATTCCGCCGTTCCCCCACAGGCCGGAGGATTGGACAGATTCCTGATTCTGCTGTTCTTCATGGTCTGCCCGCTGGCCGTGTTTTCCACTATCTCCATCACCAAATCGCCGCTGTTCGCGTTCTCGTTCGTCTGGTGGTTCAGCGTCTGGTATGAACTCGTCCAGACCTGGCACCCCGCCGGCACCCGCAAACATCCTCAGACCCCTGCCATCGCCACGCCCGTCCACTTGCCGTGCCACAGCTTCATCGCCTTCATCCTGGCCACGTCGGTGATGCTGATTTCCGCGAAATATGCGTGGTACATCATCGCTCTGCAAATCGTGCTGGCTCTGATCGCCGACCGCAAACGCTGGGCGACTTACGTCGTGGCGCTGCTCATCCCCACCGTACTGATTCACGGCGGCATCTCCTTCGCCATCTCCTCTGGTGCGATCATCGGCGGCGATCCAATCGAAAGCCGCGGCGTACAGCTGCAAATGATCGCCCGCGTGGCTCAGCGCAATCCGGACGGTATTTCAGACGAAGCCAAAAAGAACCTCGCGCCCGTCTTCAATCTCGATCAGATGGCCGACGCTTACTCCCAGCAGGATGCCGACCCGGTGAAATCCTCCGGTATTCAGGCCAAGAAGGTCAGCTACAAGTGGCGCACGGTGACGCCCGAGGATATGACCAATTTCAACAAGGCATGGTTCGAAATCGTCAAGGACAATCCGATCATCGCGCTGGATGCGTTGCTGGCCAAATGCTTCGGATACTTCAATGTGAACGATCAGCCGTACGTATCGATGGATTATTACGTGGCCAGCGATTACGTGCAGAAAAACTCCACATGGATCAAGGATTACAACCATGACTGGCGTGAGCACATCGCCGGCTTCACTCGCGTATGGGGCAGTATTCCCGTGCTCGGCTGGCCTACGCACGGCAATTTCTACGTGGTGATGACATTGCTGATCGGCGCGGCCGAGGTGATTCGCCGACGTTGGCTCACCCTCATGACCCATATTCCGCTGCTACTGCTGATGGGCGTGATGATTACCGCGCCGGCCAATAATTTCGAGCGGCACATGTTGCCGGTTGCGTTTGTATTCGGATTCGTGGTGCTGACGTATTGGCGAGAGTCTTTGGCTGAAAGGCAACGCCAATCAGCGACGCTACACTAGTGACTATGTCAGATTTTCTCGAACTTCTTGCTGCCGACGTTGCCGATTCGTCCGGTGCATCCGGTATGCCGGGTGCGCCCGATTCATCCGATTCGGCCGCACCCGGCATCACCGCGACCAACCGCGTACGCACCGTGCTGTTCGAGTGCCTGTTCAATCATCTGGCCGACGAACGAGTGGAGTCCCTGTTCACCATCCTCGGTTTCGAGCATGACTTCGATTGTTACGCCATCGCCGGATACCCTGCCCGGTCCGCCGCACGTACGGCCAAGGAAATCGAGAAAATCGTGGCCGATTTCGGCGGTGTGTGTCTGACCGCCAAGCGCCCGATCGGCAACAGCACCGCCGTAGTGGCGTTGATTCGTCCGGTCGGTGCGGCCACGCCGGAAATCATCTGCAATACCATCGCCCCGTCGTTCGCCGCCGATCGGCCAATCGCCTTGGGTCCGCAGCGTACCGGTGCCGATGGCGCGATGCGTTCGATTCAGGCCACGCTTTACTGTCTTCAGGCCGCGCCGGCTCTGGCCGCCACCGTGCAGCCATTGCCGCGCCCGTTACGCACCGACGACGCCCTGCCCGAACGTGCGTTGATCGGCGACGCGGACGCCCGTGACGAACTGGTCCGCGTGGTCTACGGAAGCCTGACAGCAGCAGGCCCTGATGATCCGACGCTGCTCACCGTCTCCACATTCCTGAAGTTCGGCGGTTCGCTCGAGACCACGGCCAAGGAGCTCAACGTACATCCCAATACGATCCGCTACCGTTTGAAGCGTGCCGCCGAATCCACCGGCTGGGATGCCACCGACCCGCGCGAGGCGTACGTGCTGATCACCGCCATCGCGTTGGGTCGTGTGGCCGAAGCGTAACGGACCGCAGCGTAGTCGGGCAGAAGCATAACCAGCAGAACCGTAGCCGGCAAAGGCCATAGCTGACCGGACATAACCGTCCAGCCCGACAGCCTAGCGGGCCGAATCAGGCTGCCTGAATCTCGTGTACGCCATCGTGCAGTAACGCGGCCAAGGATTCTTGAGTGGCTAACACTTCGTCCACGAATCCACCGGCGGACAGGCTGGCGATCACGCGACCGGACTCGTTGTCCACAATCGGTACACCAACGGCACCGACACCCAACGTCACATCCTCATCCGACAGTGCATATCCACGTTCGCGAGTCAAGCGAATATCCTCGCGCAACTGTTCCACACTGACCAGCGTGTTCTCGTTATATGCCGGGAACGGCGCTCCTGCAAGATAGCGTTCGACATCGGCATCCTCGAAATACGCCAAGGCCACGCGGCCGGCCGCGCCAGCATGTAGAGGCAGCACGCGGCCCGGGCGCAGGATCAGCGAATCGATGGCATGACCTTGCGCACATTCCACGCATACCAATTCAGTGCCGGAGACCACACTGAGGAATGAGGTCATGCCGGTTTGCGCGGTGATGGCATGCATGACCGCAATCGCAGGCTGCCATTCGGTACGAGACGTGCGAGCGGCATCAGCCAATCGCAGCCAGTCCAGCGATAATGAGTAGTTACCATCCGTATCTGTTACGGCCCACCCCACATCGACCAGTCCATCCAGCACGCGGTATACGGAGGATCGCGGGATATCACAGGCGTCGGCGATATCTGCCGGCGACAGGCCATTCTCCGCCGCCAATGCGTCCACCACACGACTCGCCTTGTCTAAAGCGCGGGTCGGTTCACGTTTGTCTTCCGCCATCGTCGACGTTCCTTCCCCTGACTTATCCCTGACTCATCATATTCAACTGTTCAGGCCAAGATGATCACCACTGTATCCAAGGCCTCGCGACGCCTCACGGCCGGCAGTCTGCACCAATTGCACCATGTCTTGAGCCGATGCCGTTGCCGGTTTCCCATCTACCAGACAGGCCAGCTCAGGTTCCAAGGAGCGGGAAAGGCCACTCAGGGCGATTGCCGCCTGAATCTCTCCGGCGTGATTGAATACCGGTACGCTGATAGTCACGGAGCCGGCCATGGTCTGGCCGACATCATAGGTGAAGCCGCATTCACGTATATGACGAGCCTGTCCCATTGCTGTGGTACGCATCGTGGAGAATGTGCCGCCGAGCTCGTTGTTATAGGCATAGTGTTCCAACAGCTGCTCGTAGCGAGCCGGGGGAAGCCAGGCCGTCAGTACATGAGAGGGAGCGCTCATGCTCAGAGGCAAGCTATTGCCCACCAGCTGTGCATAGCTTTGCAATGCCTCACGGGTGCGTGTCTCGATACACACCGTGCGCAATCGCCTCCGAACGAACAGACCCCAGATGCCGAACTGGCCACGATGGGCGCGGAAGGTACGGCGAGCGATCTGCTGAATGTCCAGTCTGCTTTCGATTTGGCCGCCGATACGTACGCAATCGATGCCAAGCCGATACTCGCCACGATTGATGCCGCGTTCCACCCAACCGACTGCGGCGAGATTATCCAGCAAACGATACGTTGAGCTTACGGGTTCACCAGTACGTTCGCTTATGGTTTTTGCAGTGCTTGGTCCCAGTTCCGCCAATACATCAAGTACTGCCTTGGATTTCACCAATGCATCTACGCTACGGTCATCACGGCTTGGCGCCACCATGCGCGTCACCTCCTGGCCTGTATGTTGATACCTCAGCCATCTTACCGGGTATTCAGCGGGTTGCCGCCCAAAACGCACTGGGCCCCGGCAGGAGTATCCCGTCGGGGCCCAAGAGGTTTCTGGCTCCCCTCTGGAGGGGAGCCGTCCGCACAGCAGACCGGGGGCCCGGGCGTCGGGCTCCCACGGTCACGGACGCGCCGCGTCGTTCGGCCTCGCCGTCGGGGCTGGCCGGGAATGGTCCCGGGCGTGGGTCTCATGGGTATGCGGGGAGGTCCCGGTGCCCGTGCGGGTTCGGGCCGGGGCCGGTTTCGGATATGGGGAAAGCCCCTTGGGGCGTGTGCTCCGAGGGGCTTCCTGTACGTGTGGTGCGGCGG
>ERZ773170.591-NODE-591-length-34548-cov-11.929232_pt1 | contig 34548 bp, 29 predicted proteins | sample MGYA00581002_ERZ773170 | MGnify/ENA primary metagenome ERZ773170 (study PRJEB29015, sample SAMEA2737811) | human gut metagenome | biome: human gut; feature: human-associated habitat; material: faeces | place: China | collected 2012 ... | reverse complement strand
CCTTGCGTCATTTCCGAGCAGATTCTCCGTTTGACTACAAGAAAAAATGTCTGTTGTACTTTCCGCCGCGCGTAAAAACGAGAATGGACAACCGCAAAATGGCAGAAGAAATCGTTCGACTGGTTAGTGCCTGTCACGGTCATGCGCTGGTGCTGTTTACGTCCTACCGCCAGATGGCAGAAGTCCGCGCGCTGACGGACGGTCAGTGGCAATACCCGACCTATCAGGCATGGCGCAACGGCGGCAAAATCATCCAGAAGTTCAAGCAATCCGGCAACGGCGTTCTGTTTGCGGCAGGCTCCTGCTGGGAGGGCATCGACTTTCCCGGTGACATGGTGTCTTTGCTGATCATCGCCAAGCTGCCGTTTCCGATACCCGACCCGGTCAGCAACTACGAACGCCGGCAGTGCCCGAATCTGCGCGACTACATAAACGCCGAAATTATCCCCGAAATGCAGAAAAAACTGCGGCAGGGCTTTGGTCGTGCCATCCGTACCGAGCAGGACTCCTGCGTGGTGGCGATTCTGGACGAACGTGCGGGCATCGGCGGCAAGTACCATGATGCCGCGCTGGCAGCGCTGCCGACCTGCCCAATCATCGAGAAAATTGAAGATGTGCAGCAATTCATCCGGGAGCAGAAGAGCCCGGATTACTTTTTGTGAAAAGAGGAACCTGAGATGTACCTTATGCGAAACCACGATGTCTGGATTTATGTGCGCTGCGCCAACAGCGATCCGCGCATTGCCTTTGACCGGCTGTATGACCTTATCGACGAAGCGGCAGGGCACGGTTTTCTCGTGCGCGGCACATCTTTTGACCATTGCAGCGGAAACACCTTGAAAGACCGCATCGGTCTGCGCTCTATGCTGGACGCAGTAGAAAACGGTCGGATTGAAGCCGTGATGGTGCGCGATTTGGAGCAAATCAGCCGCAACAGCTACATACTGGTGGGAGTTATTGAAATTCTGCGTCAGAATGATGTCTACCTCATCACCACCGAATGTGACCTGAACGCCGAGCTCATCAACAGCGGGCTGGAACGCTTTGTCGGTGACCGCTTCACGCGGGCATCCTTTGGCAAGCCGCGTTTTGATGTTCGACTTCCGTTGATGGATCAATTTTGAGGTGCGCCTATGAAAGAATACAAAGTATGGGCTTTTGCCCGCAGCGCTGCACCGAACCTGCCCGCATTGGAAGAACAGCTTGCCGATGTTATGCGCGAGGCAGACAGGCGCGGCTACATCATTGTGAATTCCTGCATGGAGCAGAAATACGGCACCGAATTTTGGCGTCCGGCCTTGTTCGCCATGCTTACTGCTGTGCAGCAGGGGCGTGTCAACGCCGTCATAGTGCAGAGCCTTGACCGGTTGAGCCACGACATTACAACCTTGTACCGCATCCTGCGCTTTCTGCAAAATTACGGTGCAGTGCTGATTACGACCGAAACCAATCTACGATATGAACTCTTTCTGACGGGGCTGGAGAACAGACTATTGAGCCGCCCTAAGAAAAGAAAGCCTGTATGGGTATGTGAGGAATGCGAAGATGGAAATTCTTGAAACAAAAAGGGGAAAGAGCGGCGTACAGAGCATCGTTGTTCGCTGCGGCGAGTACACCGCCGAACTGACCTTTTGCGAAAACTGTGAAACGGACGTTATGATTCCTATTAAAGAGCTGATTATGTCTGCATACGATCTGCGCAAGCAACGGGAAGAACAGGATAATTCGTAGAAATGTGGCCGGTTTTGGCGACGGTTCTTCTCCGTTTTGGTGAATAGCTTTCCTTATTATAATAGAGTATTGTTTGTGTTGCGAAAATGCACCAACCATTTCCGCAACATGAACAGCGAGGTGAAACTTATGATATGCGTAGACCAGAATGGGCAAGCCGTTGAAATCTCGGTGGCTGACCAGATGTGGCTGGACGATGCCTACTTTAAGGAAAAGCAACTGCGGTTAGGTACAGATGCCCCGCGCGCTGCACTGGCCTACCGAGTATCCACAAAAGGACAGGTAGACCATGACGACATCCCGATGCAGAAAATTGACTGCCGAAAGTTCGCGCAAAAGCAAGGGTGGCGGGTGGTAAAAGAGGTGGCCGAAAAGGGCGTCTCCGGTTCTAAGGTGTCAGCTTCAAAACGCGATGCCATCCAGCAATTGAAAGAAGAAGCCGCCAACGGCGAATTTGATATTCTGCTGGTCTATATGTTTGACCGTCTCGGACGAATCGAAAGCGAAACACCCTTTGTGCTGGAATGGTTCGTCCAGCATGGCATCGAAATGTGGAGTACCCACGAAGGTCAGCAGAAAATCGAGACACATGGCGATAAGTTGATGAACTACATCCGCTTTTGGCAGGCGGCAGGGGAGTCGGAGAAAACATCCATACGAACCCGCGATAGGATCCGCCAAATCGTATCCAGCGGTCACTATACAGGTGGTTTTGTGTGCTATGGTTATCAACTGGTAGACCAAGGCCGACGGAACAAGCGGGATAAGCCAGTTATGGATCTGGTCATCAACGAGGAAGAAGCTACATGGGTTCGGGAACTCTTTTATAAGGTTATCCAAGAAGGCACCAGCGGATATGCTCTGGCTGAAATGTTAAATAACCGAGGATTGCGTACCCGTGCCGGAGCAAAATTCCAATCGAGTAACATACTCCGCATTATCCGCCACGAGGGATATACAGGTTACATCATTACGAAAAATGCCCGCTCGGAATACATACCGGAATTGCAGATCATTGACCAAGAAACATTCGAAAAAGCCAATGACATTATCAGCCGACGCAGCGCAAAGACAGCGCAAGACAGGCGAATCGCCCATACCAGCCAGAACCCGACGCTGCTGGCGGGTATTGTCTACTGCGCCCACTGCGGAGCGAAGATGTCCGGCTTTATGCACACAGACCGCTACAAATTGGCGGATGGTAGTATCCGCGAAAAAGTCCAGCCCAAGTATAACTGCTTTCAGCGCGGCCAACGCAACAAAGGCGGCAGAGACTGTGATGGGCAAGCACTGTACCTTGCCGAGAGAGTGGATGCCATCGTCTTGAAAATTGTAGAGGAAGTATTCGAGCAAATCCGAGACACACCCTATTCCCAAGTGGCTGAGAATCGGATTCGACAGGAGTCGAACCTGCAAAAGACAAAACGTGCAGCAGCGGAGAAAAAGATAAAAGCCGCTCAGCACGCCCTGGAACGCTTTGAGGGTGAGATACTGAAATGCCTTGATGGAACAAGCAATTTTACCGAGGACATGATTGCCAAGCAAATCCGCCGATACCAACAGGAACTGGATGATGCTAAGGCAGAGTACGCGGAACTCCAAAATGCAAGGTTAAACGAAGCGGCTGAAATTCGGAAACTGCGTACTTACTACGATGACTTTAAAGGCTGGGCAGAAGAATTTGACACCGCTCCGCTGGAAATGAAACGGATGATACTGAGCCATCTGATTGATAGGGTAGAGGTCGGAAGAAAATACCAAGTTATTGTGAAGTTTAATATGAAGTACAGACAGTTTCTGGAATGCACAGCAGAAACTTACAATACAGAAATTGGTGCATAACAGAAAAGGCGGACTGTTCACGCAGGAAAGTGAATAGTCCACTTTTTGTGCTATGGACAGCACTATTGCAAAAAGTAAAGAAACAGCGTATAATAAAGGCAAGGAAAGGAGGCGCTTATCCCATGCAGCAGGAAGAAAATTATCTGGCGCAAAGCATATCCCAAGTAGATGCCGATGCCCGCTACGATGAAGGCGTTAAGCGTCTGCTTGCTAACAAAAGCATTTTGGCCGTTATTATGAAGGAGTGCGTTCCGGAATATCACGGCTGTACGGTGCGGGAGATTGCGGAGAAGTATATCGAGGGTGAACCGCAGATTGGCGCTGTCGGCGTGGACGCCGATGAAACAAACCGCAACGTATCTGCCACGATTCACGGCACGAATACGGAAGATGTGACGCTGACCGAGGGTACGATTCGCTACGATGTCCGCTTTTATGCCACAGCACCGAGCGAGGATGGTCTGATTGGGCTGATTTTGAACGTGGAGGCACAGAACCGCTACAATGCAGGGTATCCGCTGTTGAAACGTGCAATTTATTATTGCAGCCGTATGATCTCGGCGCAGTACGGCACGGAATTTACCAAAGGCGAGTACGGTAAAATCAAGAAAGTGTACTCGATTTGGGTATGTATGAACCCGCCGAAGAACCGCAGAAACACAATTACGCAGTATTCCATACAGGAAAAGCATATCATTGGTGATGCGGTTGAGCAAGTCAGAAACTACGACCTGATGAGCGCCGTGATGATTTGCTTGGGCGATGAGGACGACAAAAACTATGGCGGGCTGCTGAAATTCTTGGAAGTACTGCTTTCAGAAGAAAAGAGTCCCGAAACGAAGAAAGAAATATTAGAAACGGAATTTGATGTTCCGATGACACAACCGCTTGAAAGTGAGGTGCGCAGAATGTGCAATTTGAGCCAAGGTGTTATGGAAAGGGCAATGGAGAAGGGCGTTGCGAAAGGAATTGGCATCGGTGAAGAGAGGGGCGAGAACAAAGCAACTCTCAATGCGATTCGTAACGTGATGGACAGCTTTAAAGTGTCTGTCGATGCAGCAATGGATGCGTTGCATATTCCTGAAGCTGATCGCGCCAAATATAGAGCCATGCTCCAAAGTTAAAAAGCAAATTGAAAGCCGGTTGCAATGCAAAGCAACCGGCTTTTGCTTAATATATCGCGCATGATGTGAATGCTAATATATACTTGAGCCACTTTCCAGCAAAATGACAGCGAATATTTGAGCCACCTAATGGCTTCCCGTATAATAGATGTAGACTACTATGCGGGAGGCGATAGAAAGGTGGTCACATCGGTGGATGTCTACAAATCAATCCGCGCGCTGCAACTTGAAGGAGTAACCAGTCAGCGTGCAACAGCTAAAATTCTGGGAATTTCCAGAAACACAGTCAAGAAATATTGGATGGGCGACGCAGTTCCATGGGATCGGAAAGCCTACCAGCGAGAAGCCTCTGTCATAACGCCAGAAGTAATGAATTACAGGAACCTTGAAAACAGAATAGACGTAACTATCCGAGAAGGATAGATGTCCACAGAAGCGGTCACCTCTACCGGGTGGCTGGCACAGGAAAGTAGTACGCAGGCAAGAGTCCTGAAGCAACCTTTCTGATTATCCTCTGGTTTCAGGGGATAGAGCGACAAGACACGCCCGTGCCTGACGAAATATAGGTACGGAAGGGCAGAGAATAGAACCTGGCCTATGGGTAAGGCAGATGTGCAGCAAGTAGAACCGCAGTGAGCGATTGCAGCAAAGGTTTTGAAAATTTGTGTTGTTGCTCAACTTGTTATTGCAATTTGCATAATAGAACTAGAGAATAACTCTTTCAATGGCGGGGGCAACCTCGCCATTTTGTGTATTCTACAAACTGATGGGAAAATGGATATGGCGAAAACTCCAAAAAATTCGCTGGATATTTGGGGAATATGTCAATGCGGAAACATTCCTGTTATGGTATAATAATCTATATGAAGGATAATCTCTAATTATCTTCAAATCAAGTTGAAAGTAAGAATTATCCGTTCGCAATCTGGGATGGGTTGATAAAACATACCCACTCCTAGAGAGGAATGTCGGATTCGGGAAAGGAATAACACATGAGCACAAAAATAGTTTGGGTTGGACCTAGAGAGTCTGATATCTTGTACAGTGGAATAAGCTTTTTTCATTCAGTAACTTATAACGGTTCAAATCAGAACAGTAACATATCTTTTACGTCGAAAGTTGGCACACGAATCGATCACATTACTCAGGGTGCACAATGGCATCTCAAAAAATTTATTTGCGACAACCTTAAATTATTAATAAGTGAAAACCCGGATGTACGCTTTTTATTCTATAACCCGGCACAGTGCCTTAATATGGATAAAGAAATTGTGTCAAGAACATTATGCGTACTTAAGCCGGAACTATATAATATATTTCGGAATAAGGCACTCATGCGAGAGTTTGCACAAGACTGCGTTGCGGTTGTTCCATATGCTCACTTTTTTGGTAAAACACTGCCTGACGTTCATTTTGACCACTCGAAAGATACTTCCGTTATTCTTCAAACTGTCCATTCATCAGCTGGTGCAGGGACTCACCAATTTACTTGGGAAGAGTGCAAAAAGTATGTTTCTGCCGGAACTGAAGGCGAAGAATATATAGTTTCTCCCTATATGGATAATGCTGTCCCTGTTAATGTTCACATAATCGTTTTTAAAAATAAATGCGTAGTACTTCCTGCCTCTATTCAGTTAATCGAACACCGAGGTGGTCAGTTTTCATATATTGGGGCAGACTTTCACGCTTTTCTCACATCTGAACAGAGGGATAAAATTCAAACCGCTGCAAGTATGCTTGGAGAAAAAATGCGAACGATCGGCTATCGTGGCATTTGCGGTATAGATTTTATGGTATCTAATAAGGGCGTATATTTTCTTGAAATCAATGCCCGTTTTCAATCTTCTACTTTTCTTACTAATAAACTTTTACGGAATGAAGGAAAGCCATCTTTGCACCAGCTAAATTTAATGGCATTTTTTGATGCGACTTCTCCAATAAATAGTTTTCAAATCTTTCATGAACCCGAGAGTTTTTTTACTTTAAATGGTAGTTATATTCCATCGTGGATAGTTTCCAAACGCGAAAACATTACCAATAATTTCAACTTTCTACTTGATGGGTTATCTCATAATATGAAGCTTACTTCTCACGCCTATCTATGCAGGGTTGTAACAAAATATCCGTTATGCTGGATTTCTACGGATTATCAACTCCGATTAGCACCAAATATTCTTAGAGATGATGATTTCTGGAGAAGCTGCATCTTGTCAAGAGATATGCTGAATATTAAAATTGGCCTTCTTACACAAGGAATACGATTTTCGTTAGCTGCTGAAAAGGAAATGACATCCCATGGAAAGGTTCGCGCTGGTGTATTTCAATCATTAGATTTAGTTTTCCCAAATGGTTTAATTGTAAACAGTCCTTATAATACGAGGTTCTCTTCCTTAAGTCCCTATTGCATAGAATGGAATGGATTAAATTATATTCTCTATTATGAAGATACTCCACTAAGCACTATTTCTTTTGCTATGGAAGATCCGTACAAAAATCGAAAAGCATCCAGAGGAACCTCTTACCGGCATGCTGTTTTTCTTGCAACAGATCGATTGAGGGTTCATCATGAGCTGCACTGCTATTTTAAGGAAAATGATCGAGGTTGTCTTTTCTGCAACATAAAAATGAAATCCGGAAAATTTTCACTCGATGATGTTTGCGAAATTATAGATTTTTATTTGGAGAATGTTCCTTTTCGCCATTTCCTTATAGGTGGTGGTTCGGGTACCAATAAGGAAGAGCCCCAAAATATTTTGAAAATAGCACGCCATATTCGTTCTCGAAGCAACCGCCCTATTTATGCAATGTGCCTCCCTCCAAAAGACTTGAATGTTTTGTCTGAATTCTATGACGCAGGAATCGATGAAGTGGGGTTCAATTTGGAACTTTTTGATAGAGAGATTGCCGCAAAAATCATGCCTGCTAAAGGTGCCATTCCCATCTCCACATATGAACTCGCATACAAGAAAGCTGTTAGCCTGTGGGGAAGGACTGGTGCTGTTAGAAGTTTACTGGTTCTCGGCTTGGAGCCGATTGAAAGCTTTTATGCAGGCGTTGAGTGGTTGTGCCAGCTGGGAGTTATGCCAATAGTCTCTGTCTTTAGGCCTATGGATAGCATCGTGCTTAAGGATGCGCTACCGCCTGACAACCAGGAACTTAAGAATATCTTTAATAAGGCTACAAGCATTGCAAGCAAATATGGGCTTACGCTTGGTCCTTCTTGCATTGCCTGCCAAAATAACACCTTGAGTTTTCCATTATGACCATTTTGTAGGGTTGAAATTCATTTCCTCAATTGCTACATGGGAAATAATCAATCCACTCTTTGTTATTTTGGTTCGAGAGTCAAGCAAGTCCTTTTGTAGACCGGGATTTTCTTTCTCTAGTCTTTTGATTTCTCGTGACAGCTTTTGGATTTCTAACTCTCCTTGCCTAATTTTTTGTTCATTAAGTTTGATTTCTTGTTTCTTTAATTTTATATCCTGCGTATTTAAGATTGATTCGGCAACCGCATTGTATGACTTACACACACCTGAAATAATTGATAGAATTAGTGTGCATGACGCTAGAATGGTAACAGGTGCCCCACACAAATTAATAACAAACATAATGGGGGAGTTGTGGCTTATTGTTATTTCAGGAGCAGAAAGCAATAGGCCATTTGTATGCAAGCAATAATCCAGAGACGTATATAGAAGAGATATTTGCTCAACATCATCAAATGAAATTTGAGTTTGAATTCGCATCACAGCAGATGGAAATTGATCGGGATTATTGACTAAAATGGATTTTATTGCTGGAATATGCTTTAAATACTGATATCGCTGAGCATCTGTAAGAGAGTGTATTGGAGCAGCTTGGATAATCGCATTATATATTCTTTGCCTAGTATGTACTGAAAACTCACCTTTGCTCATAATCAGTTCGCAGTAATATTTGCACATTCTGAAGTCTCTTTGAAGCGCTGCTTCATAAATCCCACTCAAAATAACAGCAAGGGCCTCATCATATCGTTGAAACGCTAGCAATATATTCGCTAACGGAAAGAATTCTCGCTTATATGAGTAAAACACCTCCATATCGTGGAGCGCCTCTATGTATTCTTCTACTGAAATACTATCTTCTTTGTTAATGTGTGACGAAATCCGTACATTATCAGTTGTATTTAAGATGTAGTCTAGCCCGCCAAAAATATACGGAAGTTGGCTGAATGCAATAACAATATTTTTGGATCTGATGTGCTTGAAGTTTGAAAATTCCAAATTTAGATTACATAACCGTAAATTTTCAAAACTGACATTTTCAAGAACAGCTTCAGCTAAATTTCCTGGTTTTGTATTTACAAACGTACAATTATGGAATTGACTCAAAGACATATTGCCGGGCCCGTGTTCGCAGTCTGTCCAAACGGTCCCCTGGAAAAAGCACCCACTCATATTACTATGCTGCAAATTGCACGCAGAAAAAGTACATTCTTCAAATGTACTACTCTGAAAAGTTGCAGATGAAAGATCCGTACATTTAAAAGTAGTCCGATTAAAAATGGAACCATCTCCAGCGGCTCTATGCAAAGAAGCATTATCGAAAATACATTTTGAAAAATAATTATGACTAATTCTTCCCATGGAATAATCGCCACTTAAAGTTACCTCATGTGCACTTGAAAGTGACGCTTTGAATTTCAAGGAGCTCTGTTGGTGTAAAAGTAACCGATTTTGAGCTGCGGAAAATTGTTCTTTGCTAAAGTGCGGAATTTTTGCATCACTTACTGCACTTCCATTTACAATCGGTTGGTTTGAGCTCTCTTTGTGCATAAGGAACCCCTTCCTTTACATGTGGCGGCTATACTTCATTCGAAAATTTATTTGCTCTTTATTAATTGATAATTAGAGATTATCCTTTATTAGTGGTGTGCAGGAAGGAGCAAATGAGCAGCGTAAACGTTGCTGCTTTAATAGGTGAACTTCAAGGTTGCTCGTGGATGCATGGCGGAAAGTACCTTTTTTTGACGCTCAAAACTGGCATGGACATAACGCTCAGTAGTTTTGATGGAGCTGTGCCCCAGAATCTCTTTTACTTCGTAAACGTCGCCACAAGCATCCCATAAATACGTGGCAAAAGAATGACGAAACATATGTGGAGTATAATGGCCGGGTTGGTTTGACAGATCGGTGTACCGGTTGATGATCCTGCGAACGGACTGCTCCGATAACCTGTTTCCATCTCTATTTAAAAAAAAGAAGGGCTCATCGGCAACGCGTGGAACTCTAACTTGCAAGTATTCTTTTAGAGCCCGAACCACGGGGGCAGAAGCCAGGTAAATTTTTCGTTCTTTACTACCTTTCCCACGGATGAGAACAACCTGGCTATCTAAATTCAAGTTATCGCAGGTGATTGTACAAAGCTCGGAAACACGAATCCCACTAGCGAACAAAAGCTCAAGTACGGCGATATTTCTAATTGTTTCTTGGCGGGCAACTTTGGAATGGGCGGTCGAAAGTTCGCGGTAAGCGGCGGAAAAGATGGCACCAAGTATCGGGCGATCAATAGTTCTAGGAAGTAAAATTTCCTGGCGAATATGTAATTGAATTTTTTCAAAGGGGCTGTGGTCCAGAATCTCTTCGTAGACAAGGTAATGATAGTAAGCTTTTAATGCTGCAATTTTACGTTTTACAGTAGACGCTTTGTAATGTTCCATGAGATGCTCAATGTAAAGTTCCATATCGGTGCGTTTGACTGTTGTTGGTTTTGGATAGAAAGCAACAAATTGTTTGAGATCAATCTGATATGCCTTTAAAGTTTTATTATCCAGGTTTTTCTGCAACTTGCAGTAAGTGAAATATGCAGATAGTGTTTGTGATTCGGTCATAAAGAGGTCTCCTTTCACTAATTACAGTAATAATAATACTACAACAAAAGCAGCGCTCAGAAATATGGCATTCAGAAGACTGAATTGCCGATTGTTGAGCGCTGCGTTACGTTTCGATAAGATTAACTATTAGAAGTCAACCCCCAAAATGAATGGTGGATAAGGTGATAAGGTACAATAAATTGCGCAAAATGAAAAAGGCATAAAAATAGACATGGTTTGCAGACCTCTAGTAGAATGAAGTTACCACACACCATTCTGAAAGGAGTCTTAAAACCATGTCCGAAAAGATTGTACAACTAAACGAGGAAGTAATCAAGGGTCAGATCAGGGAATTGGTCCGTGGCAGCGTGGAAGAGACGCTGAACGAGCAGGAGGCCAAGAAACTGACCCAGGCAGCCCGCTATGAGCGCAGCGAGGCCCGCCAGGGCTACCGCAGCGGCCACTATGACCGGAACCTTACCACCACCTCCGGAGATGTCACGCTCCATGTGCCCCGCCTCAAGGGCGTCTCTTTTGAAACGGCCATCATTGAGCGGTATCGCCGCAGGGAGAGCAGCGTGGAGGAGGCCCTCATCAAGATGTACCTTGCCGGCATTTCTGTACGCCGTGTAGAAGATATCACCGAGGCCCTGTGGGGCAGCAAGGTATCATCAGTGAACTGAACAAGAAAGCCTATGTCCACATTGAGGACTGGCGGAAACGTCCGCTGCAGGGCGGTAAGTATCCGTACGTCTATGTAGACGGCATCTACCTGCGGCGCAACTGGGGCGGAGAGTACGAAAATGTTGCGATTTTGGTGGCAATCGCGGTAAATGAGGATGGATACCGTGAGGTTTTGGGCGCTGCCGAGGGCATGAAAGAAGACAAGGCCAGTTGGGTGCATTTCTTCCAGTGGCTCAAAGGTCGCGGACTGGACGGTGTGAAACTCATTGTTGGGGATAAGTGCCTGGGAATGCTGGAAGCCGTGGGAGAAGTGTTTCCCGACGCCAAATACCAGCGCTGCACGGTCCATTTTTACCGCAATGTGTTTTCCGTCGTTTCTCGCTCCAAGGTAAAGTTGGTGGCCAAGATGCTCAAGGCGATCCACGCCCAGGAAAGCAAGAAGGCTGCCCGCGAAAAGGCCAAAGCTGTGGTAGCCCAACTGGGGGAAATGAAGTTGAAGGAAGCCGCCAAGAAGGTGGAGGACAGTGTTGAGGAAGCGCTGACCTACTGTGATTTCCCCTATGAGCACTGGACCCGGATCCGCACCAACAATGTGATGGAGAGGCTGAATCGGGAGATCCGCCGCCGTACTCGTGTGGTGGGGACCTTCCCGGACGGCAACTCTGCTTTGATGCTGGTCTGCGCCCGGCTGCGCCATGTAGCTGGCACCCAGTGGGGCAACAAGAAGTACATGAATATGAAGCACTTAGAGGCGGCTCTGGAAGACGTCTCTATTGCCGGCTGACCTCATTCTCAGCCAGAGTCTGCAAACATTTTTGCGCATAACTCTTGACAGTACCCATGAGCGCCTGGCTCACTTTTTCGTTGACGTTTACAGCATAACAATTCTCCCTCCATGTTTGACAGTGTTTTTCTTTTTCACTGTCTCTCATAGAGGGAGCATATCAGTTTGATTCCAAAATGGGCTTTTTCTACAGGCTGCATCGCGCCTGACGGCGCGTTTTGGATGCGCTGCGCGCGGCCAGAAGTGCGGAGCGGTCAAGACCGCTCCCTACCAGAGCGCCGAAAACGAACTTTTTCTACAGGCTGACACGTTCTTGCTAGAACGTGTTTTCGGCTTTTGGAAAAGTCATATCGTTTCCCATTATACGTAAATGATCAATATAAGCAAGAATCTCGTCATGAGAAAACAACATATTCCCTTCGGAGTCCCTTTTGGCACAAAGAGCACCAAACAACAAGGCGTATTCATTTTCTATAGATGTGTCGAATACCCCTAAATCATCGGTGTTGACCGATACCCGTAACTGTTCATTGCTTTCATAATGTTTTTGGGGTCTCAATCCAAAATGGTTGAAGCGGAAAATTGGGTGCTGCTCATAACGATCGAAGGTGCCAATTAAGTGGTTCGAGGAAGGATTGCATTCGATGGCAATGCCTTTTACCATTATTTTTTCCATCATCTTCATTTGGAGCTTTTCCAATGTTGTGATAAAATCTGGAGAGACCACAAACTGAACAGTTCTTTCTCCATTTTGTCTTTCTTGGAAGCCAAAATGATAGCGAATCAACATGTGGCGAATCAACGGAATCATACGTAATCTCGCGCAAATGTCGACACCTGCCTCATCTTTTTGCGTATTTAGCATGGATCGACTGTAGGAATTGTCCCACAAAGGTAAGGAATTTGGCCAATAATGTCTAGTTTCTTCATCACCAATTTGATAATCCCAATATAATTTGGGGTCGTCACCACGTAATCGCCAAGCTTCATAATAGTTTCTGAGCGTAACAGGATTAGCCTGGTCAACTTCACTAGGATAAATTACATTCAATAACTGGTGTGCGCGTTCCCGAAGTCTTTCTCGCAGAGCACTGGGAATGTCAACATCCCATTCTAAGCATCGATATAATAACCACACCAAATTATCTAGTAGATCCTGTGCGGGCAACCAGACGGAGTTGTCCTTTGTACGATAATACTGCCGAGGTGAGACACCTAAAGCCATAGCGTGCCCCAAGCGATCCCCCTCTCCTAAATTCAAAAAGCATATAGCTTCGTCTATGGCACGCAGGCCATCGGTCAAATCCAAAAAGTCTTCACCAACATGATATGTTGCTCTTAGTTTTGGCCAATATCGAAGGGGGGACGATGAATAAGGATGTGTAATAAGATTGCCGCGCAGGTAGCGAAACTGTGTAGCAAAGGTTTCAGGTCTACATCCAATCTCCCTAGAGCATGCATCTATTCCTCGAATTCTACTGCACAAGTAACTACTGCCAGAAAGGCCTCTAGCGAGAGCCTTGGCTTGGTATTTCGCCTTACGACGGACATCATCGTTCCTTGCCGGCAACCAATATGTCCACTTACGTTTTAGTTGAGCGGCCTTCCGTAACGGCTTTTTGGTAAAGTGCAACACATAAAAATACTTGGCATTTTCCTGTGCGTCTATTAAATATCTCTTTTCTCGACGAGTCATCTGTCGATGAGGAGGAGTAGTTTGACACTCACAGTATTCTTCTATGGAATAATCAATACTCCGGATCATCGAAAGTAAATCCATTGCCTGTAGTTTAGGGCTAATCCGGGCTTCCAAGGATTGCAATATCGGTTTTCCGCATCTAGGACTAGTAAGATTCTCGGCCAAAGACAAAATTAACGACTCTTTCAAGTATTCTGGAGATTTTGCCCAAATCAGATTTTTACGGTCTTGATAGTTAGCAAAATTCCAAAAACCTCGTTTTCCGTTTGTCTGTACAAGTTCGTTACGGAAATCTCTTTTAATCAGTAGATATAGGTAGAGCAAATCCATCTGCTCCCTAGTGAATTCCCCAGAATAACAACGATAGAAGCACTGATATAATAAATTGCGCTCGCCTACCAAAAGACGGGTGGGATTTCGGTTAATTTCTGCAAGAGAAGTTGTAATAGCGTAGTCTAGACAACAACGTTTTCTGCCCTGAGGTAGGCGGGCTGCATTCCAACGATATTGCTCTACTATGGAACATAATTGGTGAGTTCTATCTGGGCAGCAAAAATATTCGCGGAGCGATTGAAAAACCTCGCGGGTGCTATATCTCTCAGTAACTTGGGAAAACAAGTAAATCCGTATCCAAACTGCCAAGGACATTTTTTCCACCCAGTCAATCATATTATCTAGAATGCTGGTACTGCTCCTAACAGTGAGACCATCTTGTAACGCTCGACTGGCAAAGTAGTCGGTCAATTTGGATGGGTGGTTCATCAAATAACACCAAGCGATAGGGAAAATCTGGGTGGAGCCGTTAAGATGATAGTGGTTTTCTGAACAGCCACCTTCTAAAAGATGCCTTAGCGGAATATTATCCGTTTGAACAGCAGGGGGCCAGCTAAAAGAGAAGCGGTGAGTCTTATTGTGAACATCTTCTTTGGCCAGTGCTGCGCAAGTAAAGAAATCTTGGCCAAATGCTAGAGAAGCTTCTCTCCACTCAAGAATTTTTTCTTGCTTTACTCTTGGATCAATGGCAGTAAGATTAAGTACTTGGTCACCATAGTCTGCAAGAAGCCGAAAAAATCCTCCCGGGGACTCACTATTAAGATAATCCTCTAGCTCACGATATCGTTGGATTTGTTCGTCAATCGTTTTTCGGGCATTTCCAGCAAACATTCGAGAAAAATGCAAATATGATGTCTCAGAAATTTTATATGAAGTAATGTCCAGCGTAATTTTGTTTTTTGTTTTTCTACAAAAACTCGCATTGTTCAAAAGGCTTTGCAGCAAAACCTCAGGCGATACCTGGCCAAACAAAATCTGTCCTTGCAAAAAATGTTCGACCATTATTCATCACTACTTTCTTATTATTGATTGTTGACATCAGTACTTGCTGTTGATGTATGTTCAGAGGATATGGGATTACTCTGCTGTAAAGTGCTTAACGCAATTACAATCTGTTGGCCGAGTTGAATAAGACCTTGAAGTGTATGTACTGACGCTTCTAAATTGCCAGTTGACGACAAATCGGACGTTGCGATCACCGAATCAGAATCTTTTTCTTCAGTAAAGAGTGATTGTTGTTCCGTGGGTTCTGTAGTAGTTGGTTCCACATCAATCGATTCAGGGCCACGTTGCATTAGTTCTTCTAACAAATCTCGATATTGCGCCATTGCCTTGTAAACTTTGCTCGGAGAAAAAGAGCATTCCGTTAACGAGAAAGACTTTGTTTCTAAAGAATTACTTAATATTTTATAGAGAGTACTGTTCTTAGAAATCTTCTCTTTGATGTGCATGCTTACTGCATTAGGTATACAGAATACACTACAGGCGGCATTATCCATAGCCTCTAAAGCGGGATCATTTTTATCAATATTTAAGCTGCGCAGACGGGTTGTGTTGGCATGGCTGTGTTTCTTTTGAAGAAACTTTAAGGATTGAGAAAATGTAACTAATGCACTGTTTGTGTTTTGAATATACTGTTTGAATTCGGGTACAGGATGCACAAATGTGGTTAATATATCAAAAAAATATTGGTTCGATTCTTGCCAAAGGTCTGCATAGCAGCGATCGGCAAGACAATGATCTTTACTTTCAGGAAGGGGTTCGAGCAGCCAAGCCGGAACGTTAACGGGGATACTTTTAAGAAGATCCTCAATATACCGGGAGTACAATTCCTGCATCATATTTTTGACCTGATTTCCGGCCTGATTTTTAATACTTTTGAACAATACTCTTTGCACGTCCCAGTTCAAGCATATCAAAAGTGCAATATAAATCTGTGCCTGATGAATGTGCATATCATTTTCAAGCATCCATACATTCTTTAAGCGCACAAATCTGTCGAGAGCATCCAACAACGGATATAGAGGATTAAAAACCACGACATTCGGGACTTTTTGCCCGATCTCAATACTGATAGTACGCCAAGTGGATTCTTCCTTTGCGGTAGTTTCTACAGTGGAAACTGTTGAAAACATACGAATCGTATGATCTCGCTTATATTTCCAACGTAAAAATGGAGCTGAGATTCTTACTAGATCATTGGATTGTTGGGTGTACGGATCCGGGGAAAACCACTGTACAGGCATTTCCAAAATCCAGCAACCAAAAGGAGTTTGTGCAGTATCATTGACAGGGCCGTTTTTTAAAAGAGTGTCCCGCAAAAGTGAGGTAAGAGTATGGAAATGAATGGATTGGTCCCCACTTCCAATTATACGAATCTCTCGGATTAGGGCTATATGAAGACGAATAGAATAGAATAAGCGGATAGCATAGGCAAACTTATATTGTCTATTGGAGCCAGGAAGATCGGTCAGAGCAGCCAATACCCCCAAAACATCTGCATTGGAGACGTTCATTTCGCCTTGAACGGTTTCCTCCAAATATGAACTGAGATTGATACCTCTTAGCTCACAAGCATGTTCAAATTCCTCCCTATAATTTGATTCTACAAATGTGGATTGTGTATTCTCTGAAGCGATTCTTTCCCCTATATAATAATCCTCAATTTTACGGAGTAGGTAAAGATTCCTTACGGTTTCCGGTTGAGCAACAAAATCCCGAAATAGATTGCGACTCCCCTCCCGAAGATTGGCTGCGGACCATAGATTAACTAGGTAAAACTCCAACCGTTTCAAATTTTGCTCCCATCGGTTCAAGTTTTGTAGAATTTGAGCGCTGTCCGTGGATGAAGCATTAGAAAACCCTTGATAACGAAATGTATCAACTGCAATCTGGTATCCATCAGGAACGTCTTCCATAGTATCGAAAAATGGAAGAAATTGACACAATTCACGCATATGGGCAGGAAGAAGATTATGAAGATAATCCGATTCAAACGTGAATACCAGCCCAGTTTTCCGATGTACTAAATCCAACAGTTGCTTTTGATAGGTGCCCCCATCAGGAAGAAGTGACTTCCCAGTCTCGTCCTCATAATTAACTCGCAGACTAGAGCGATGCTGCCGAATTGTTTCACCAATATCAGGTAAATAAATGCGACGAGGAAGCGGGATAGCCTTTTCGAGATACAAAACGGCAATGTTGTGGCATCGTTCGACTGTAATCATACTACCATCATATTTTAAGCCGCATTTATATTCTTTAAGAAAATGTTGCTCAACGGTGGTTTCCAATTGCTGTATGTTTGTAGCCATTAAAACAATGACACGTGGCAAGCCTAAGTATTTCCGTACATCTTCTAGAATCTGGTAAGAACGTCCAATGTCCATATCAGAGTCATCTATCTGAACCACCAAGCAGCATTTTGTATTTTCGCCGCGCATATAAGCAAGATATTCGTCAATTAATTCATGCAGTAGCAGTAGAAGCTTACCGCTTTGTCCAATCTCGGCAATTTTATCAAGTTCATCTTCAATCAAAGTATCCCGAGCTTTGGGATCTGCATAGAGAGAGTCTATAGCTTGTGCGCACTTTTGAAATTTGTCTGCTAGAGCATCGTGGTTGCGATTACTTATGCCGGACTCATAGCGACTGTGGTTTTTAGCCATTACACAGAAGTTTTCAAATAGTTGGGAAATAATTTGCTGCAGGACGGACTCGCTATTCTCCATGGAAGCTGGATCAATGGGGGACATGACTTCAAAACGAGTTTCCAGAACTTGTTCCTTTCTAGGAATGTTTCCCCAAAAATTTTGCGGATCACCGTTACTGGTAGAACCTATCATTTCCAATGCATTGGAAAATGAAAGCATAGCAGTAGTTTTGCCACGCCCCCGATCGGCGCAAAAAGCAATCAGATTATTGGGGTATTCATGCAAAAGCTCAATCCTTTTTTTGGTGGATAGTCTTTTCTCTTCGGTATTTTTATTCTGAAAAGAGGCTAAAATGATTTCCCAAAGTTGGTATTTTGCATCCTGATAAGCAGTATAAAAAAATTCAGTGGGAGAATTAACTCTTTCAGGTGTTAGGACTGCACGGTGCTCCCGCCCTTTTTTTATACAAATTTCATATTGATTTCCACTTGCCACCATACGATAACCTCCTACCAAAAAAATAGAGAGAACCCCTCACACAGAGCACTCTCTACCTCCTCGACATTAGTATTACATATTACGATACATCCATAAAAAATGAGTTTTTATGGCACGATTTAATGCGCCGATCTGCTCTTGCTCGGCGAAAGGTAAACGTCGATCATGAAGAGCGCACTGCCATTCCTTAATGTTTTGCCCCCCTTTTACAAGCATTTCATAGGCGCTGTATATGCTACGTTTCAGTTGATCAAATGTCATCAAAATATCGTTGGTAATACGAATGGTTTTTGTCGATTCTTCGCTAGCTAAGACATCTATAAAATGACTTAAATCAAAAGCTGCGCCCTCGAAATCATTTTTGCGTTTATTCTGGATTTCATTTAATACAGGTAGCAAATTGCGATATCTAATCGGCAAAATAAAAAGCGAGGCTTCACCGGCTCTTTGGCGAGTATATAACTCACGAGGATTTGACTCATAGCGAACACGATCGGAACAGGGCTGCTTATCAAGAATTGTATTCATACCTAACAAACCTAAATCCATGGATTGCGTGATTACCGCTAATGTGTCATATATATTGACTTGATCCAACGTAGTAGAATAAATTTGTGATTGTGCATGGATTTTACTCAATAGCGTGTCGATGGAGTGATTGTCTCCCCAATTTGTTAGAGCTTCATCTGAGAAAGACAATCCGCTACCGTACAAAGTATATGCGTTTTGTTCTGCCTCAAGGCCAATCATAGAAATAGTATCTTCTATACATTGTACAAGTGGTGAATTCTCTCCAAGTTCAATGGGGGTGACCGGAGGAATCAAATTCATCCAATCTACTGAAAGAGCTTTGGCTTTATAGGTATAAATGTCAAAATACTCCTCTAAGGGTCTAACAGGATCCCAACTCCAGAGTTCTTTTAACGCATCTAGAGTTTCATTGTAAGTCTGTTTTTCTGCATTGAAAGATCGAAAATTACCGCAAAGCTGATTCCAATCAATGGCGTCTTTCCATATACCGGCAACTTCATCTTCTCCAACTCCCTTAACCTCATGCAGAAATCGTTTCATCAGCCAAGATGTTAGAACCAGATCAGTCGTCTGGCTAAACCAAGAAACAAGAAGAGACTTCTTCTGTACTTCCTCCGCTAAGAAAACATCATCCATACGTTTTAACAAATGAGCAACTTTAACCATCCCACTTGTAAGGGCGTCCTTCAAAAGCAGCTGGTGGAGTTGGAACAATTGATCTGGGATAATATGATCCACAATCAAAAAGGGAACATACATATTTTGTTCAACGGAAACATGACACTGTTTGCGCCGGACAGTACATATCATAGTTGGCTGACTAACACTAGGATAAAAATAGAGCCAAGTGTCCTGCTCAATGCCTTGTAACCGTGTTTGAATTCTTGTGAATGAAGAATTGTCATTTGAGGAAACTTGCCGGTCATGTTGTGTGGGAATAACAAACCCTAACGTAAAACCAGTATTATTTATCCCGCAGACCGAAACATATTGCGCATACGCAATTGAATAGTTTCTCCAAGTCATGATATCCAAATCAGTTCCAGGGTTATTATCAATTAAATTTTTCTGATATCTTGGAAGCAGAACGCTGGAACCAACATTCCTATTAGCAACACGTATGATTAGGCTGCGTAGAAATGCATTTTGAATTGAGTCTTCTATAGACAACTGCGTACCTGACTTTTGAGTGAGTAAAGAATCCGCGTTTAAAAGACGTTTTTCAAAACCATACAGAAATCCATTCAACGCTCTCCCGTGAAAAAGCAACTCATCTACTGTTATAATTAGTGGGAATACTTCGCCAATCCCACTAGATTTACTGGAGTGCTTTTCCCTGTACTGCCTGACTATGTCATAGGCCATCGCCCAAGCCGCATTGTCAGTAATAACACATTCTCTAAAAATATTTATGAATTCTTTAAGAGTATCAATAGAGTACTTTTGCCAAGGAAGGGGCCATTTATCAGTTGGCTGATTAATACACTCGAGAAGTAACTCGTAGCAGGCAAAAAACATAACATAGCAGCGCCTAGTTATCACAGCGATGAGAACAGAGCGCGTTTTGTCGGTATTGTGAAAAGAAAGGGCACTGTTTAGTACATCGGCGACGAAATTCAGGAACGTCTCGGAAATGTCGTTTGAAAGTACATGCCCATCAAAGGCTATTTGTGTTTGCTGCACGGTTCGTCCCCCTGGCACGCGCAAATGCACTCGTAAAGGAGACACAAATGCGCAAAATAATATATATGTTTAAAACTTAAACATATGCATCCATTATACAGTAATTTTGGGCGTTTTACAATAGAAATTTGAAAAAAAATTGTGACAAAAAACCAAAAATAGTTGAAAACCGATGCGAATGTTTGGATGATACGCTAAGGCTTTTTGGGTGAAAGTAAGTTTCAATAGAGTTTGTTGAAAAAAGTTGAAAACTGGAACTGCTTTAAAATTGACTCTTCTCTTAAGGAACAATAAGGTGGAATAAGAAGAATTAGGGAAACTCCCTATCAGAACATATTTGTATCTGGAGAGAGAAATCAACAATATTGGAGGCCACAAATTGTGGAAACGTATACGAGGAAAAATACCGTGGAACAATCGGTATATGTTCAGATTAGGAAATAATTGGTTTTCAGATTAACAGCTATTTAAAAGCGCTTACGATGAAATTGTTCAATATATTGGCTAGTATATGCTTTCAACCATGGAATAAGTACTTAACAGGACCGGCTCAAATATTGTTACCTCCATGCATGAGAGAGTATTTTTCAAATCATTCATATAATAAAAAACGCATTTGTTTTCCTCCGACTGGAAATCATTGAACGAATTGATATTGTCCTTTCACGGTGACATAAATGCGTAGATGGTTGCCGGTAGAGTCGCCAGTGGAGCCGGCTTCATCAATGGTGTTGTATTTGTTGACCGTCTGTCCTTATACTGCCCAACAGGCGACTTTAGTGAGCATAGAAAGCACCAGATGCAATCGCTATGATCCATGACTACATAGTTACCATAAATGGACGAGACTGTGCCGTTCTGTCCAGACAGAATAGGAGGGATAGCCATATGCAATGTCCAATCCGTTATGGTGGGGGCGTCTTTGGCCGGCACCCCTACATCTGGGAGCAAACCAAAACGGGAGATGATAGATCGGGGCGTTGATTGGGGGCAAAATCGACATCTGGCACCGGGACGGTGCTGCTAGCGGTCGAGTTGTTGTTTTGTTCCAAAATAGAGAGTCTCCTACAGTTCAATCTACTACAGATACAGAATCGGGTTGTAGGCGTAGTTGATTGCGAATACCTGTTCCCGTTCGCACAGCTGCCAGATCGTGTCAGAAAAGTATGGGTCTACAGCATGGGTGACGGTGTAGGTGGCATATTGGTGAGTTTATTGTCTGTGTGTGGATGCTGCCAGACAAAGAAAAACGGAACCGTTGCCAGGGAACATGGCTGATATATCGATGCCTTTCGAAGCTGTCGAAAACCGTGATATGGCAGAGCGGTTGTTGTCAAGTTTGCCCCGGAACAGCAGGAAGCCGTATTGCTCCGGTACCGGATGCCATCCCGGCCATCATCGACTCGGAGTGCTTCGATGCGGTCCAGCGCCGGTGCGAGATTCATCGTCAGGTGCCAGCACACAACAAGGCGGATGGCCATGACCTGCTCACCACCAAGCTGTTTTGCGGCAAGTGCGGTAGTATGATGGCAGGGGAGAGCGGCAGAAGCCATACGGGCGCGGTCCGCTGTTATTATAAATGTGACACCCGCAAACGCGGCGGCAAGGAGGCTTGCAGCCTGAAGTCGGAGCGCAAGGAACCGCTGGAGCAGTTTGTGGTGCAGACGGCGCTGGAAAAGGTACTGAACGACCGGTTCATCGACCTGCTGGCGGACAAGCTGCTGGAATACCAGAGCAAGGAAAATACCCACCTGCCGGTTTTGCAGGCCGAACTAAAAGAGGTCGAGCGCAGGATCGACAATCTGGTGGCGGTTATTGAGCAGGGCATCCTGACGCCCTCTACCAAGACGCGGATTTCCTCGAAAAAATGGTCATCTGGTTCAAACGCCGGGGCGTTCGGGTGGAGTGCGTTCAGACTGACAATGGCTTTGAGTTTACCAACCGTTTCTCCAACAGCAAAAAAGACTTGCCAGCTCTTTTTGAGCAAACGGCTGCACGCCTCGGGATTCGCCACAAACTGATCCGTCCCTATACGCCACGACACAATGGCAAAGTGGAACGCAGTCACCGCGAGGATCAAAAGCGTTTCTATAACACCCACCGTTTCTTCTCCCTCGCCGATTTTGGTGCGCAGCTCGCTGCGCACCAAAATCGCTCCAACAATTTACCTATGCGCCCTCTTGGATGGCTCTCTCCTAAAGAAAAATTGGCTCTTTTTCCTGCTTCTATTCCTGTACAACATGTTTGACAAACCTACAATCTACAGGAACAGTTTTTGTGAACAAGACTTGACGTAGACGATTTGATAGTGCTAATATGTTTTTATCTATATCTAAATGATGACGCTGCAATTCACATTTTTCATTTTTAGCGTATGATTTACCTATGAGGTGATGATGGTGGCGTGAACCCTTCTAATTGAGAAGGTGCCCGTCTTTTACGTTTTATAAGTTTAATGCCTGATTTTGCAAAAGCAATATGGAATGGTACAGATAACAGGCCTTCCCTTGCCATTTTTTGGCACCAAAGATGATAAGAGAACTGAGACTGAGAACGAACCTGTGATATCCAAAAAGTTGACGTTGCTTTTTTAGCAAAGAAGGCGGGGGGATTTTGATGCAAAAGGCATAAAATCACACTTTTTTGAACAGAGAAATCTTAGAAGACTACATGACTTTTTGAAAGTTCTGGAGAGAATGGATGAAAATTTGGAGCATTCAAAGGTACAATTAAACAAGCGTAAGCAACTCTTGGATTGTATTACAACAACTATCTGTCAGGATAAGCTATGTAGCGTTACAATTGATGTGAGACCAAGGGGATAGAAAAAAGCGATTGAGTTCGTTAGAATAAAGTCACCACAACAATCCCTAACGAAAGGTCTCAATCGCCATGGATATTGTAGCACAGGAAAAGAAAAACAACAAGCGTTATTTGCCCCACACGGTGAGTACCAAAGAAGGGGCCGTGGAGCTGTATCGCCAGACAAGGGATATCGACTTTGTACTTCGCCGGTATCATATCTCAAAAGCGTCCCTCATGCGCTGGAGCAAGCTGTACGACGGCACGAAGGAATCCCTTACGCCCAGGTCACACCGTCCCCACAGCCAGCATCCCAACGCTCATGCGGAGGAAGAATTGAGCTGGATACGGAACTACCATCGCCGTAACCCCAATATCAGCATTTGCGAGTTGTACGGCAAGCTTCGTCAGGAGAAGGCTTATAGTAGACACCCCGGATCATTGTATCGCGTGTTTGTTCGGCTCGGCTACCGGAAGAAAGTGGAATCCACGAAGAAGAAATCCAACCATCTAGGCCACTACGATACACCTACAAAGCTGGGGAAAAAGTGGCAAATGGATGTGAAATACGTACCGACCGTCTGTTATGCGGGCGCGGACGGTGAGAAATTCTACCAATATACCATGATAGATGAAGCAAGCGGAGAACGGTTCATCTATGCTTACAAAGAAAACAGCAGCTACAGCACGGTAGACTTTGTGCAGCGTGCCATTCTTTACTTTGGTTATGCACCTGACGTGATTCAAACGGACAACGGCGGAGAATTTACTCACGCACTAAAGACGAATCGTATTCATCCTTTGGATGCTTTGTGCAACAAGCTTCACATTGTCCATAAGACAATCCGTCCCAAAACGCCCTGGCATAATGGCAAGGAAGAATGCAGCCACAGAAACGACCAGGAGCGGTTCTACAATTACCTGAAATTCTATTCTTATGAGGATCTGCAAATCCAGATGAAACGCTACTTACTGCGAGCCAATCGTATTCCCATGGCCGTTCTTGGCTGGAAGTCTCCGATTTCCAAGTCAAAGAGTTTCAAGCAAGTATTAATACAGATGACAAAGGGGTCTTTTATACTAGTTTGGAAAATGAATTTGCATTAATGGCAAGAGCAACAGAATTAGTGATGGATGACGAGGGAAAGCCGGTGTATAAAAAACTGATATTTATGATTGGTTAGACAGCATTCGACGTATGGGTAATGAGCAGGGGATTATACAAAAAGGAGCTGTATGATGCTAAAAATGAAAAGTATAATACGAACAATTAAAGCTAAAATCAAAATTGAAATTTTGTCTTACTGTAGTTGTATTGTTGAAAAACTAAAAGGTAAAGAATGTTCAATTGAAGATGAAGTAAACGAGCTTAATGAAAAAATCCTTCGTGAGTGGAAAGAATGTTGGAAGATAAACTGTTCATATGGTAATAATCCGGAGGCCTTTGAAAAAATTGTTGAGGTTAATTATAAATTTTTCCAAATGAAAGCAAAAAAAAATGCACGGAATAATTTTAATTACAAAGAAAATGTCATAAAACGCATAAGAAAAAGCGTTACAATTGCGATGGCTATTCTTATTATATACTATTTATTTTACTTATTAATGTCATCCGTTTCAGGAAGTTTCGAAATTAGTATGCCAATAGTAAAGCAGATAAAAGTGATATACCCAGCAACTAATAATTTTACAGAGTTTATGACCATTGTAATTGTGATTGGTATTTTATTTTTGATAAAAATGTATGCGGAGATAAAAAATATTGGCGTCCGAAAATATCAAGAAACCTGGGCGAGGCATCAAAAGGCGTTCCATGAGATCCAAGTGGAGATGATTAAATATAGGCATGCACTATTGCCATATAATAATAGTGATGTACAGTTAAATAATACGGAATTTATGCTACGTATATTAGATATACTTAATGATAATAATCAAAAATTTGTGGATAACATGGAAAATAAAGAAGAGAAAATATCTGACTTGTTAGAGAAGGTACTACTTGGTGCTTCCAAATATTCGGAATAATAGCAAGCATTTGAAATGTGCGTAAACATTTAGTGTGCGCTATAACGGAGAGCAACTGACTCTTAATCAGTGGGTCCTGGGTTCGAGTCCCCGATGGTGCACCAAGCTTCCCATAGACGAACTTTCGAGATCGTCTATGGGAATTTCTTTTACTCCGTTTCTTGTGTTGAGGTGAACGGAGATTTTTTTATTTTTCCCATCTGAAGTATCGTACAGGTAAACTGAATCTACATATATATTTACCAAACTTTGACGGTAAAAAATATCATTTTCGCTACCATCGCGGATATGAGATAGATAAGATATAACACTTTCCACAGTCGCAGAAAATCCATCTTGCAGTTTTTCTTTTGCGATACTTGCTTTAATTTCTTCTTCTTCGGCTTGTCGTTTGGCAAGCTGCGCTGTCAATGTTTCAATAGCTTGTCCTTGTTCGATTGCATGTAATAAATTATCTTGAGCCTTTTTGACTTCGCTCAGACGCTTTTGCAAAACAGGCAAGTTAGATGATGCGGTTGCTTTTTTGTACTGATTAACTACTTCTTTCGCGATGCTGGAAATATTGCTGTCACTCATGCTATCGCGTATTACACGGACAACTGCATTTTCGATTAAATCTTTACGAACATTGCTTTTGTGGCAACTGCGCCCTTTTTTACGAGCGTTGACACAAGAGTAATATTGGTAAGGGACACCAGTGTGAGAATAACCGCTTATACCAGTCATGGGAGCGTTACATTCTCCGCAATATAATTTAGTGGTCAAAATATATTGTTCATCTGAAGCCTTGGCGCGAGCTGGGGCTTTTTTGTTTTTCTCCATCATAATTTGCACCCGATTGAATGTATCTTCGTCTACAATTGCAGGTACCTTGTTTTTATATTCCTCTCCATTATAGCTAACGCAGCCGATATATTTGCGGTTAGTCAGAATGCGGCGAATACTGTTTTTGTTGTATTCATTTCCTTTTTGCGTTCTAATACCCTGACCGTTAAGATAGCGAATAATTTCGGCCATAGTAGCATTTGCAAGGTACATTTCATATATTTTGCGAACTACGGGGGCTGTATCTGTGTTTATTATATATCTTTTATTCTCAATTTTATATCCAAGCGGAGTTTGGCCGCCGAGAGTAGTACCGTTTTCAATGCAAATTTTTTGCCCGCGCCGAATTTTTTGCGCAAGCTCGATACTGTAGTATTCGCCCATGCCCTCCAGCACGGCCTCAATAAGCACACCGCTGGCATCGTCCGATATAGGCTCCATTGCAGAAATGACCTTAACACCATTCTTTTTTAGGTGTTGCTTATAGATTGCATTAGCGTAACGATCGCGGGCGAAACGATCAAGTTGATAAACGAGAATAGCTGAAAAATTTCGCTTAGAACTATCCGAGATCATTTGCTGGAAGGCAGGGCGATGATCTGTGCGGCCACTAATGCCACGGTCTATATATTCATAAATAATATGAAAATTATTCTGTTCAGCGTACTTGCGGCAGACTTCGAGCTGACCCTCAATAGATGTTTCACTCTGTCCTTGGTATGAGTAGCGGGCGTATACAACAACATTCATTTTCTGGCCTGTCCTTTCGTTAAATTATCCCAGAGCTCAATTAACTGCTTGTCAAATTCAGCAGGCGATAGGGCCGCTTTTTTTGCCTCTGTATAAAGAGCCTTCCCTTCAAGATACCACTGGTTGTAAATTTCTTGCCAATCGTACACATTAGCCATCTTATTTGTGCGTTTTCTGGCCCTTGTCCAAACCTTAGAAAGCGTGTCCTTTTTGCCAGCGACAAAATCAATTTTGATTTTACCAAAAGCAGCAGCGTGTTCAGTGCAGCAACATATAGCGTCAAGTCTTTTTTTGGTGATGGCCTTACCACAAATAGGACATATGGTGAGTTTGCTGTAAACTGGATTTTTTAGATACAATAATAAGCAAAGCGCAACGAAATCGTAAAAATCGTCTACTTCATAGCGAAAAGATAAGTCGTTAGGAGATACACTGAATTTGAACTGCCGAGGTGCAAAATCTGTTAAATTATCAATAATTCCATGCGTTAACCACACAGTCTGAAAAGGGTCTTTTAAGCTGCCGTATAAAAATGGAAGTTTGGCATAATCTAATTTGCATTTGAAGGCTTTACAAAACTGAACCTTCCAATAAGTGCGCATTACCTGTGAAAAAGCGTATGAAATGTCATCACTGCTTGTGCCCGGAAAGAAAGTGTAAAAGAAAGAGATCTTAAAGATTTCTAAAAAGTTAGGCGTAGGATAGTTTAGATCGCTCCAAGAGGTAGGCGCTTCAGCAATATATTCAATTTGATCTTCGATATTAAAGAAGTGTGCCAGAGATTGATCGTTAAAGTTGGGTAATGGTATATAGTTTCCGTATAAAGAGTATAGCTCGGAAAAAATATCATCAACGCTTTTCTCAAGAATCTGGCCATTATCTGCAATTAAGGTCAGATTAAGGTTATCAGCCTGTACAATCATATTGCATACCTCATTATAGATTATCTATATACATTATATAATAGAGGGTATCTGTTTACAATGGGTAGACGAAAAATAATTTGAAAAAATAGATGCAAAATGCGGTCATGTCATTTTGGACGATAAAGCAGTATAATATAAGTGTAGACAAAATAAATAAATTCAAAATATGTCTACAGAAAGGCGGCGAAGCCATGGAAGAAATTGAGTATTCCGACGAACAGAACCGATTGTTTGCCGCGTGTATCTATTCTCGCGTGATCGAAGCTTTACGCGCAGAAGCCATGGCACGCGCCGCAGAAGAAGAAACCGAAGAAAAATCCGCATGAACAGAAAAGGAGAACGAACTATGAAACTGATCGGCTATAAGGAATCCAACTTCCGCCCCGACAAGACCAAAGACGAAGAGATCAAGGGATACATGATCTACATCGAAATGGAGATCGACCCCCACCGTGGCAAGGGGTTCGAGGTAGATCGCCAGTACCTCTCGCAGAACAAGATCAACAACGAGGGAATTTCCCTCGCTAATCTCTGCGGCAAGGAGATTAAGGTCTTCTACAACCGTTACGGCAAGATCGCAAGTATTCGTCTCGCAGACGAATAAAAGGCCGAACAAAATACCGATTGTGGTAGCTTCTCACGATCTACCGAAAAAGTCTGTAAAAGCCCCAAACAAAGGGCTTTTCCCCATCAGGAGGGCTTGTCCTGATGGGGTGTAAACAGGCTATATTGTGGTAGGTTTGTGGTAACTTCTACGGTCTGGGGGAAAGGGGGAAAACGCAAATAAACCTCCGAAAATGTGAAATCGTTCAGCAGATCAAATTTCTTCCGGGTTATCCAGATAACTGGCAGCAGGAACTTGAGCAAAAGCTGAACAATCACCCCAATGTGGAGCAATGGGCTTACATCGTGCATGATAGCGATATTGATGACAATGATAAGTCTGTTGAGCCACATATCCATCTGGTTATAGTGCTCGATGAGTCACTTAATATCAGTACCATCGCTAACATAGTCGGAGTGCAACAGCAATATGTTGCGGCCATTCGACAAAAAATCAAAGCAGGGCGTGGCTATCGTGCAGATATAGGCGGCGCTCTGCTATATCTTACTCATCGTAATGCTCCGGAAAAACATCAGTATAGTGATGATCAGGTCATCGCTAAACCGGGTTTCGATTGGAAAGCGATACGGGCAAAAAGTGAAAAGGCGCAGGAAGCAAATAAGTCGTATCAAAAGGCAATCGAAGGCATCCTATCTGGGAAAATCCGGCAATATAACATTGAGGAGCATATCTCCATAGATAACTATGTTGCTAACAGACAGGATTACGAGAGGGCATTTGAGTATCGTGAAAAAATACTAAAAAGCCAGCAAAACCGTAAGGTTGATGTCATCTATATTGAGGGTGACGCAGGCTCCGGAAAAACAACCCTTGCCAAAAAAATGTGCGAGGATAAGGGATTAAGTTACTGTCTGTCTGGCAGTAGCCGCGACCCGGTACAGGACTATAAGGGACAGGACGCGCTGATATTAGACGATTTTCGCCCTAATGTCATGCCGTTATCCGATGTGCTCAAAATGCTGGATAACAATTCCGGCTCCTCGGTGTCTGCCCGCTACCATGATCGTTGGTTGCAAGTATCACTGATTATCATAACCAGCGTACTCACAATCGATGAATTTTACGGTGAGGTTGCCGACAACAAAGAGCCGATTGCACAATTAAAACGCCGTTGTAAAAAACTGATACACCTAACTTCCAGCACAATGGAAGTCTACGCTTACCGCACGGCAACACAGGATTATATGCAGATTGCGTCTGCGCCTAATCCTGTGGCTGCAATATATGCAGATATTGCCGATGACAGCGAGGACGATCTCAAGGATTTTTGCCAATCGCTGGGGGTTGAATACAAACCAGAGGGTTTACCTTCTGACTACATAATCGACTGACAGAATAGGAGAAAACAAACATGAAAAGTATCATCAATGAAATCAAGTACGACACGAACAGTGCAACACTGCTGGAAACCATCAATCACACGCTGCAATTGCTGAATGGCAGCGTTTCCGCGTACACCAACACCGTGTATCAGGCAGCAAGCGGAGAATATTTTCTCCACACAAAAACAGACGATGACGAATACATTTTACCTCTCACGCCAGAGGAAGCAGACAAGTATCTGCACATCTGGGACGCATTGTAATGCTGGGCCATCGGCTGATCGGGCAGAAAAGGAGTACACCATGAACGCAAACAAGAACGAATTGCAGCACAATACCATGCTGCACTACTACATTGGCACAACCATCAACGGCATTAAGCAGATGGCAGGGGCTGTCAGCTTTTGCCCGTTGCAGATCATCGCGGCAGTGGTCATGGCATGGCTGCTGTACAGCGTGCTTGATCTTAAAGCAACGGCATCAATCGGAGAAATCGGGCACAGCATGGCAGCTGTGCAGACCGTGAGCCTGCTGGTTCTGGCAGTGACTGTTGCGCTGATCGGCTGCTACTATAAAGGTAGCGTACCGGGTGCGAAAAGAATCTACCAAGACCTTTTGCGCGGTGGCGTGGTCAATTCGGCAGGAGAAGCCCCGTTGCTGCTGAAAAAAGAAGCTATCAACGGAAAGGCCGGAAATTGTCTGTTAACATTCAAAAGTACCGGCATTCCGCTGGAACGCTGGCAAGACCTTTCGCCCATCATTGCGGCTTCATTGGGATTGTACATTGTAGAAATCAAAGAGGGAAATGCGCCTTATACCTACACAGTACATACCGTTGCCAATGAGTGTCTGCCGACCAAAATCGACTGGTCACCGGATATTATTCCTACCGACCAGACAAAATTTGCACTCGGTGAAGCTGTAACGGGTACGGTATATGCGGATATACAAAATGACCCCGGTATCTTGACGGCCAGTGCAACGGGCGGCGGCAAGACGATGGAGACAAAAGGCATTGCTGCACAGGCGCTATGGCGTGATTACATTCTGATCGTGGCCGATTACAAGTATGTAGAATACGGCGGCATTTGGAGCAGTAAGGGCACTTACATCGTCCACGATGATGATGGGCTGCTCTGGGTAATGCAGCAGTTAATTGAGCGCCTGCATGATCGGCGCGACTGGTTGGCAGAGCATGATTGCCGCAACATTGATGATTACAATGCGAAGTACCCCGAAAACAAGCTGCACCGGGTAATGCTGTTGATTGATGAAGCGGCCATTGCGCTGGACACTCGCACCAACAACAAGGCAAAAAAGGCAGCTCGGCAGCAGATCGTAGAAGCAATCAATGAACTGGCCTGTACAGGTCGTTTTGTCGGCTTCAGCTTTTTGGTCAGCTTGCAGCGCCCTTCCGCTGAGGTGCTTTCGGGTGAGCTGCGCAACAATCTGACCATTCGCTTGGTAGGCAAGTCTGACGCTAACCTGTCCATGCTGGCACTGGACAATGCTGATGCGTCTAAGTTGATTCCCAATGATACACCGGGCCGTTTTCTGACCAACGAGGGGCAGATTTTGCAGGGGTACTACTTTTTGGATACCATGCTGCGTGACCTGCCTGATAAAAAATCTCCGGCATGGACATTTCTAATGAACGGGGAAGGCTTGTATCATCAGACGACAATGAAAGAAATTATTAACAAAAATAATGATAAGGGAGAAAGCAACAATGAAAAATGTTAAATCTGTACAGGCTGTGAGCTATGCAGCAGCAGACGCAATCATTGCAGGCTACCGCAAAGACCCTGCTTGCAAGCCGCTTACCGATGATCTGACGGGCTGGACGCTCGGCAAGGAAATCCATCGTGACGATGTGGGCGGTGTTGGTGTATGGCGCGATGAAAAGTGGTACACTCGCCCCGGCAGTTCGACTGATAAAACAGTGTTTCTGATCGGCAGCGGGGGAGAGCACACCGCATGGCATGCGCCAACAGAGCAGGGCTACAAGCCGGGGGCTGATCGGCTGCTGCTTACATGTGCGGAAAGTCTGTACTACTTGCAGTCGCTTGATAGATTGCAGAGTGCTGACCCAAAAGCCTGGTTTTAACAGGGCGGAAAGGAATCCAAAATGAGCAAAGCGAAGATTACAGTTAAGTTGCTGTCAGCCTGCAACTACGACCATGATCGCATAGGCACAGTAATTGTGGGCGAAGAAGCGTTGGACTTTCGCCTTGAACGGAGCGGTAACCTTTTAGTTTCAAATGACAGCAACAGGTTTGTAAACATAAAAAAGATGGGCTTACCCAAAGAGATACAAATAAAAATCAAAGACACCATTAAACTGGATATGGCCGAAGAAGAATATTTAGCCCCCTAAAAATTGAATAGTTAACATCAATAGAGCGCCAAGGCTTCAAAACCATGGCGCTCATTTTTCATCTTCTATTTCCAAATTTTCAAAGAGAGGGCTACTCCAAAAGTCCAAAAGACTTATATTTAGGCCGACACAAATTTTGTGAATTGTCGCTGTGCTTGTATTAGATACCCGGTTGTGCGCGTGCACGGTGCGTGTTATACTACTGGCAGATAACCCCGCACGCTCGGCCAGTTGATTAAGAGTGAGGTTGTTTTCTTTTGCGAGTTCTGATATGCGTAGAGAAATAGCCTGTTGTAATTTCATTACTATCCCTCCCGCTGTTGTGTCCATACGCACATTTTACGGGATTTTTAGTACAAATGTTTTGCGCGTACGCAAAACTTATGCTATAATTGTGATATAATTAGAGTAAACAACAAGAAACATAAAAAGCAGAATATAAAATAGAAAGGAATAGAAAAAATGATTCGCGCAAAATCAAAAGTTCTTGGCGTGGGGCTGGTGCTTGCAGTGACCATGAGCCTGACAGCCTGCGGCATAACTGTTACTGCTGTCCACTTGCCGGAAGAGATACAGGTCAGGGTAGGGGCAACCGCTGAAACTGCCGCGTCTTATGAGACTAAGCAGGAAGCTGACCCAGCCGCACAAAAAGCAGCAGCGGATAAAATCGCATGGAACTGGGAAACCGGCGATGATTCAATCGCAACCGTGGACGAAAACGGCGTACTTACAGGCGTTAAGGGCGGCAATACGATTGTTACCGTAACATCGGCAGACGGCAAATTTGCGGCAAGCTGCCCGGTTACAGTTAGCCAGCCGCTACAGGGGATTGCATTGACCAATTTGGACTTGGTGATTAACCGGACGGATAACGCGGCGATTGAGTATACGCTGACCCCTGCAGATACAACCGAGACGGACATCACTTTTGCAGTCGATGATCCCAGCGTTGCTAAATTGAACGGTAATAAGGTGGTGGCCGTTGGTAACGGAACAACTACGCTGACGGCAACATGCGGCAAGGTTAAAGCAACGACCAAGATTACGGTTGAAACCGCCCCAACGGAGATACAATTTGATAGCACCAAGGGCACGCTGACCGTGGGGAACACGCACACTATTAAGGCTACCCTGCTCCCCGAAACGACCACGGACACCGAATTGGTGTGGAGCGTGTGCAACGAGAGCATTGCTACCGTGGACGCACACGGTACGGTGACGGCACAAGGCCCCGGCAGCTGCGTTATTACTGCGGCCACTCCCGATGGTACGCTAAAAGCGACTTACGAACTGACTGTGCAACAAGCCAAGCAAAACACCCCGGCTGCGGCAGCAACCACGCCGAGTTACACTGCACCGTCTACGCCTTCCGCTTCCACGCCCACTTATGTGCCTGAGCCTGCACCGGCACCGGCACCTGCACCGGCTCCCGCTGAGCCTTCTCAGCCGAGCGGTGGGGATAGTGGCAGTTCGAACGACCAGCTTGGCGGGCTGAACCCCAATGACTATTGGGTAAGTCCTGACCAGACTGACTGGACGCAGGACGAGTCTAACATGAGTAACTCTATTGATTTCAATAACTAAAAACCAAAAGAAAGGAAGAAGGTGATAACGTTCTGAATAGGGGACGGGTCACTGTTCCATCTGATGAAATTTTGAAAAGTTAACATCAAGGCCGCTTGCGGCCCGAATTTAGAAAACAGAAAACCGGGGGCATTTGCTCCCGGTTTCGCTGTTATTGGGCAATCATCAACATATCACAGTCGGCACACTTGATATTTACTACTTTGGTAGCTCGCACACTGGTTTTGCAGCACGGGCACACATATTTAATGCTATGGCTGTTCGGGCTGCTTCCGCTGGGCTTTCCCGTAGAATCTCCCGCGTCCGCACCTCTGGGCGTGTAGCTCCATTCTATACGATTCATTTTAATGTCCGTCCAACCTTGCTCTAAGATAAATTCGCAAAGTGCTTCGGTTGGTTCTGTTATGCTCCAGCCAATGCGTGGGTCATAGCTGGCTTTAAGATCGCATTTTTCAGCCAGTGTCTTAAATTTCTTATTGTGATACTGCCCGCCTCGACTGCAATCTTGTATGCCGTTTTGCAGTGCAAAGAGGTGTACACACTCATGGATTAAAGTGCTCACGACACAGGTTATATCTCGATTGAGCGTGCCTGCGCCTATGTTCAGCTCGTGCCGGGTGGTATCGCCGCGTTGCCACGATTTAGCAACGGTCACATGTCCGTAGGCTTTCGGAGAGCTCTGAATCGTAATAATAGGTTCTTCCAGCTGCCCGCCAAAATATTTAGCATTCACTGCCCGGAAAATCTTTTCCAAGTATCCTGCGGTGCGGCTTGTTTTGATGGTTTCTTTCATGGTGTGTTCCTCGCTTTCATATTACCAAGATAAAATCGTGTATCCCGTCGGGATAAGGGGTTGCGGGTTGTTCCGCGATTAGCGGAAAAAAGCAAGGAAAAGC
>ERZ773170.584-NODE-584-length-35103-cov-64.377853_pt1 | contig 35103 bp, 39 predicted proteins | sample MGYA00581002_ERZ773170 | MGnify/ENA primary metagenome ERZ773170 (study PRJEB29015, sample SAMEA2737811) | human gut metagenome | biome: human gut; feature: human-associated habitat; material: faeces | place: China | collected 2012 ... | reverse complement strand
ATCTCGGATCGAAGGAAATGAGAAATCATAAAAAAGGCTAGACAGGAATCTGGTTACCCGATATGTCCGAGAATGAGTGAATTAACAGAATGTTGAACTTTTAAATACATATAGATTATGGAACAGAATGATTATAGAGGCTTTTGTATGGAGGAGCAACCTCAATACAAAGCTTACAATAATGGCTACGAGAACTTGACTGTAGTAGAGTTGATTTCTTTGATATTGGGTACCGGTACACAGAAGAACGTGGAACAGGCTAGACAGATTTATAACATAATGGAGCAAAGTCTTCACAAGCTTGGCAGAAGCAGAAAAGAAGAAATAACAGTTGTGCAGGGGGTAGGAGATAGTAAGGCTAACGCTCTTTATGCTGCAATTGAATTGGGAAAACGTTATCAGTTGGAACGTTGTGGTACAAATCCGGATTTGGGCAGTAGTATTAGTATATATAACTATCTTCACCCAAAGATAGGGAATTTAGACCATGAGGAAGTTCATCTTTTATTGATGAATCAGTCTTTTAATCTTATCAAAGACATTACAATTAGTGTTGGCGGTATTAGTGAAGCTGCTGTTGATGTTCGGATTATCATAAAGGAAGCGGTATTGAATAATGCTACAATAATAGCAGTGGCTCATAATCATCCTTCTAATAGTTGCCATCCAAGCAAAGCTGATGATATGTTGACTTTTAATATAAAAAAGGCATGTGAACTCATGAGATTGTTCTTTATGGATCATGTTGTTATTTGTGATGGAAACTATTATTCGTATCACGATAAAGGTCGGTTGTAATAATTATCCCAATTAATTTATATAGTTATGGCTAAAATGAAAAAATTAAATATTGAGGATGGGCAGAGATTGAATATCTCTCGCCTTCCTAATTTCCATAAAAGTGGAAGTGTAAAGGAAATGAAGAAACTCTATTATGGTGAAAATGCTCTGTTGGTTAAGTGTGGAGATTTTATATATAATTGCACAACAGAACCAGCTATTTATAAACAAACAAAATGATTAGGTTATGATTATAATATATATTGCATTGTTGTGCCTGGGGCTGGTAATGGCGGTTTGGGGTGGCTATTGTGTCATTAAACAAAACAAATATCACTTCTATGGGGCTATAGTGGGTGTATATGGAAGTGCAATTATAGGCATCGTTCTAGCTTTATTGCTAGCTGTTTACAACAACTAGAAAGTTGTTGTAAAGTAAAAAGTGAAGAGAATTAGTACATATAACAGAAATAACTGCTTAAATTGTTTGGTGGGTATTTCGTTTTTTTGTATCTTTGCAGAAAATAATATGCAATTATCGAGAATGTTATGAAAGAAATAAACGATAGAAAATTGCCTGTAGGTATCCAGTCTTTTGAGGAAATCAGAAAGGATGGATATCTTTATGTTGACAAGACAGATATCATCTGGCATCTTGCCAATAGGGGAAAAAAGTATAATTACCTGAGCCGACCACGTCGCTTTGGCAAATCCGTTCTTGTCGATACGCTCGAAGCATACTTCCTTGGGAAGAAGGAACTCTTTGAGGGATTAAAGATTATGTCGCTGGAAACGGAATGGGTGAAGCGTCCTGTAATCAGACTTGACATGAGTCAGGCAGGAGCAGAACCCGAAAGTCTGAAAGGTTATCTGAACTACACCTTTCAAGAATACGAATCATTATATGGGATTGAAGCCAGGAATAACTTCCCATTAGCTACTCGTCTGATAGAAATTATAAAGACGGCTTACAATAAGACTGGGCAGCAGGTGGTTATTCTCATTGATGAATACGACTCTCCATTGCAGCATTCATGGAAGACTCCGCAACATAAAGCATGTAGGGATATCTACAGAGAAGTATTTTCTGTATTGAAAGCCCAGGATAAATACGAGAAGTTTGTTTTCATCACAGGTATAACCAAGTTTACGCAAATTTCTCTATTCTCTGTTCTCAATAATTTGAGCAACATCAGTTTCAATCCAGAGTATGCTGCTCTCTGCGGTATCACGAAAGAAGAACTTCTCCGTGATTTCACCCCGGAAGTCAAAAAATTGGCAGCAAAGAATGGGTGGACTTTCGAAGAAGCCGTTGCACAGTTAACGACTTTCTATGATGGTTATCATTTCAGTCATGAAAATATGGTTGATATATTCAATCCATTTAGTCTTATCAATGCCCTTTCTGATTCCAGTCTTAAGAATTACTGGGCTTCATCGGGAGCAACCACACTGCTTCCTAAGTTTGTGGATGATATAGAAATAAGATTGAAGGATTTCGAAAAATGTCCGATGGATAGTGATACCCTGGAGACTTCTGACGTGACAGGTGGTGGAGCAGAATTGTTCCTCTATCAGTCTGGTTACCTCACGATAAAAGGGTATGTAGCAGGTATTTATTTACTAGGCATTCCTAACAATGAAGTTCGCAAGGCTCTGTATAAGATCGTGTTACCAGCCTTGACGCTGAAGTCAAATGCCCAAGTGATATCTACTCAGAATATGTTGCTGTATTCCCTGAAAATGGGCGATTTATCAGAAGCTATGAAATGTTTGAAAGCTCTTATTGCGGATGTGCCATACAGCAACAAGAAGCTTGCAAGTATGGATATGGAAGAACGTTACCGTCTGATTCTAAGCACCATCTTCAATGCCATCGGCTGCAGGGTGGAAGTGGAAAAGATGATAGCTACTGGTAGAATAGATATGGTGGTGGAAACATCGACCTTTATCTATGTATTGGAATTAAAGTTAAGCAACAATGGTGGTGTTGATGCGGCAGCAGAGCAAATTAAGGCTAAGCAATATGCCGAACCATTCAAAGCTGACAAGCGCAAGATAATAGCCCTTGCTGTAGAATTGGATGATTTAGGTAAAGGATTAGTTGATTGGAAGGAAGTATAGTTAAATATTGTAAAATAGGTTATTTTGTGAATGTTTCTTCATAACTTTGCAGCTGAATATAATGAATTAAAGAGTAAAGTAATCGTATAAATTAGAAAAAGCGATTTGAAAGGCTTCCTTTGCGAAAAGGAAGCCTTTCTGTTTTTTTCTTTACTCTTCCTTTAGTTGAATGTTTCAATATGTTTAAGTATCTTTCTTATTATTAATGATATATATAGGTTTGTGTTGAACAAATATAGTATTGCTGTTTTTGTTTGTGCAGTATTTTATACCATTGCGAAATTAACCTTTTGTTTTCCTTATGTGTACTTTTTATCCACTTTTCATTTGCTTTTGCGGGGCTTTTACATATTTTGTTTATGTATATAGAAATATAACCACTTATTTATTAAAGTATAAGCATGTGTGTAGTTAAATATTGTAAAAGTGTAGTTTTACTGGAGTTTTTTATATACTTTTGCAGCAGTTTTTAAAACTTAATATATGAAAAGTAATATGGTAATAATGGGAGGACTTATGCTAGGTCTAGTCATTTTGTCCTCATGTAATTCCCGACCGGACTTCAAAACTCCAGTCGAGGCTATTGAAGGGTGCAGACATCAACTAGAAGTGCTAAAAGGTAAGCAGCAGGTAAGCATCGAAGAACTTACTGACTTGACTTCTGGTTGGATGGAAATTCAAGATTCGGCTTATAGTGTTTTTGCTAGGGATTCAAGCTTGACGCTAAAGAGTCCGATTGCTTTATCGTATTTTATGACCTCTGATTCCATAAAAAAAGAAATAACACGTTTGGCATTGGATGGTCAGCGTAGCTTGTCTGATGTTATGTACATCAAACTTAATGCTGTAAGAAATAGAGAAAAGATACAAGCAACGGATACCTACAAGGAAGCAGAAAGCTTCTTCAAGGATTTGGATAATAATGGAACATACCCAAGCCTTGATGAAGCCTTACCGAAGTATTTCAAAATACTTAAGCTTGCTGGTAATATTAGAAACGAAAAACAGCTGCTTTCCTTTATCGCAGAGGAAGATAAATGCTTTAGGTCTATAATGGCTAACTTGTGTTATATTCCTACGCCAAAATTACAGCAGCTTACAGAAATGACCGGTAAGGCATTGGATGGACTTTATTATATTGTAGGCAAGGGACATAATGAAGTAAATGATCGCACGATGTTATATCTAACTATGAGATTTAATAGACGTATTATCCTTAATGCTGAAACTTGTCAGGACGATGTGAACAGAAATAAAAAGTTGAATAATGATCAGAAAGCCAACTATCGATGGATGCTGGTTCAACCGTATATTTCTATTGATGATTACTCAACTTCTGTATTGACAACAGAGCAAAAAGATAAGCTGATGGAACTGTCAAAAGCTCTTCCAAAACTGCTTGAAAAACTTGGTGCGGAAAGAGAATCAAATAATGGTGTAAATAATTTGACAGATGTGCTTGCTACATATTTTATGAAATCGTTTTTAACAACAAGTTTATAATTATGAATATTGATATTAACCAGGATTCTATTATGAATGAATCCTTTGAAATGACAGTCTTTAATGCCAAGAATTTATTTAAAGGAAATCTTGGTGATGTGGTAAATGTGGATGAAATGAAGTTGTTCCTTCATCAGGGATTTCTTGAAATGGTCATTCCGTTACGTTCACAGGTTATGGCAGAAGATATGACTGAGAAGCTTGACAAACTTATGAAGTTGAATGTTTTGTATGCTGCAAAATCATACGACAACAAACTTTATAAAGTGCTTGCATATTCTACTCCGGTTGAAAATAATATGTTTATCGTCTTCCTGGAATCACTACAATATGGTATTGTTGATTCTATAACAATTCATATCTTTGACAGCATTGAAGCTATGTTGCTTAAAGTTCAGAATTACAAGAAACTTGTAACTGCTGATAAGAGTATGAAAGTGCTGGAAAGCCAAAGTTACAAGAATATGTTGCGTATATTTATGGAGTAAACAGAATTGCTATGATTTGGATATATTTGAAATTGTTGGTGGCAACAGTACTTATTGCTATACCTCTTATAGTTCGATATCTTCTTTGCTCCAAAAATAACCAGAAAACAAAGATAGGCAGTTTGCCAAATATAATGAAAAAGAACATTCCTAGATGGAGAAAATGGTTTCTTAAATTATTGGTTATGGGTAATAACTATTTACGTAGGATGTCTGTTAGTATTAAGCATCGCCATTTATTCAGATTAATACTGATTATGATTATGCTAAGTGTACAGGTCGTAAATAACAAAGCTGGGCAAGAAGCATATGCTCTTGCAACAGCTCAAAATGATTCCGTAAATAATATGCTGAATGCAAATTATTTCGATGTCATTTTTGAAAACCTTAACGTGTCTTTCGGTCTTGGATGGTTCTTCAATAATCCTCTAGCGAATCTCATAGCATTTCTGCTAACTATAATTTGGTTCAATAAAAGACTTGCAGATTGCATTCTCTCTTGCATGCATACAACCGTTGAGGTTCAAAAGGCTATGCTGATAGTTATGTTCTCTGCTCTTTTCTCTCCTAATGGTGGTGGCTTTCTTTTTACTGAGCTCTTATATGTTTTTCTGATTGCAAGTTGGATTTATCCGGCTTTTGATAAACAAAAAAGTCATAGGTTCTACTCTCTTAAACAGATTAAGAGTAAACGGTGTAAAGGTTAATAACCCTTTATCGTAATGAAGGATGTTATAAAGGTATAAAAAATAAGAAATATGATAATGTCAGATATATTTCATAACAAAGATACAGATGATAAAACTTCTTTTAATAGGAATATTTCCATAAAGATAATCATTCCTATCTCTTTGGTCGAATATTTGTCTCAAGACTATATGAACAAAATAGGTGCTTCGAAGTTTTCTAAAACTAAAGCATTCTATGATCTCATAGATCGATATCTAGCAGCAAAGGAGCTTGATGATGAAATGGCAATCAATTATACAGAACTGAGTAAGTTCTGGCAATGGAGTCGCCCAAGTGTTGTTACATTCATCGAAAAGCTTCAGAAGCTTAATATTGTTTCTGTCGAGAAGGTCATTAATAGCAACAGAGTAACTATTAAGCCCCATATATTCGCCAAGACCGATTTTGAGAGCTGCGCTGATAACTCGTCAGCTTAGTTTTTATTCAGCCCCCCTGAGGCCTTTCCAGGTTTCTCTTTAGGTCTTCTTCGAAGTATTTTTCACCTGCGGTAAAAGATACTCCAGAAGGGCAGGTTTTTTCCAATGCGCTTGCGCATGAAGGGGTGGTTTTTACGTTGGGGGGTAGCCTAATCCCCCCTTTTGTACCAAAAGAGGATTTTAACACCCTTTTACAAAGGGACTTACGTGCAGCAAGCTGTGTTAAAAAACTGATGATTTAGATCTGTAGGTTTAAAGTCTTTTTAAAAAATATAAATATGGCAAAACAAGTACTAGATATACACCCTGGTAAGGGTATGACTTTGTCGCAAAGTAACGAGCACCTTCGGGTTGCGTTCCGTGGTGCTTACCTGGCTAGGCTCTCAGGAAACTTTGATCCGACCAGGGAACATCTTAACTTCGAAATAGCAAAAGGTGGTATAGTAACGCCACTTGACAAGGCTACTTCGATACCGAAACGCATTAAGGAAATTCTTAAAAAAAGAAAGATAAAGGATCCTAATGCAGGATTGCCTGATGGCAGATATAGGACGGTTGCAAACATCATAATTGGTGGCTCTAGGGATCAAATGCATCGTCTTGCTTTTGGAGAACAGATAGTTGATTTAGAAAAGGGTTCCAATAATTCTAATATCATTCGCAGACCGGAGATAGAGAAGTGGGCCCTTGATATGTATAAATTTATGAGTAACAAATATGGGGAACATAATATAGCAGCCTTCATTGTCCATCTGGATGAAACTAACCCTCATATCCATTGCACGCTTCTTCCTATAAACCAGAAAAACAAGTTTTCTTATAAAGATTACTTTGGACATACAAAGGAAGAAGGTAGAAAGTTATTCTTGAATTTGCATGATGAGCTTTCAAAAGTTAATGAGAAATATGGTCTAGAAAGAGGTGAAGACGTTAATAGGACTGGTGCAAAACATCGTACTACGGCAGAATTTCGTGCAGAAATGAGCAAGAAAATGAAAGCTGAAATCGTAGAAATGGCTGGGCAAATCTCTCGCTGGAGAGAAGAAATTGACAATCTTACGAAAGAAAGCGTGATGCTTGCTAGCGATATTTCAAAGAAGAAAGAACAGAAAACCCAGTTGGAAAGGGATATCATACATTCAACCGCTCGTGTAAAAGGTTTGAATACTATGATAGAAAATCTCTTAAAGCGACAGGAAGAACTGAAACAGGAGCTTTCCAAGTTGCAGCAGGATATAGCTTCTGGCAAAATCACGAAAGAAGAGTTTGCGCAGAAAAGTGCTTTGTTGCAACGTGAAATTCAGAAAGGTGAAGAGAAAATAGCTGACAAGTTAGAAAAGCTGAAAGTTGCGCAAGAAAAACTTGATAACCTTCAGCAGGAAATCGAAAAAAAAGAGCAGACTCTTGGTAATGTGAAGTCTCAGCTCAAGACTGAAAGGGCAGATTTGAACAAATCAACCTTCCTTAAAGGTCAAGCTTTGCTTTATTCTTCTTCTTCCTTCAATGTTCAAAACAGGTTGCAGGAATATAGCAGGAACCTGGCATCCTTATCTCCCGAACAGAGATCGTTCGTTGAAAGGGTCAACAGTCCTTTGTTCTCTGAAAATTCAGCCATAATGGAAATGGCTGATGATGGAACGCAAGTGGCTCAGATTGCAACCAATCTCTTTCTCGGTTATCTGGATAACGCAACTGCTATTTCGAAGAACGGTGGCGGAGGAGGAGGTCCAACAGGAGGTTGGGGTAAACGTGATGATGAAGATGAATATGCATTCTGGAACCGGTGCTTCTCTATGGCTCGTAAGATGAGACGTAGTGGTCCTGGGCGTAGAAGATAATACCTATTGAATTATGTATATATATAGGTATAGATGTATATACCTATATCGTTATATATGTATAGTGGTATATATCTATTCACTTATTTACGTATGCAAATATATAGGTATGTTTATATGTATTATTAAAATGATATTTTATTCAGCGTAAAAGCTATTTACAGCTGTTCATTTTTGAAAAGTTAAAAAGTAGATTAAAAAGTAGATTAAAAAGTAACTGATATGACTCACGCAAGTATCTTCTCTGGTATAGGGGGAGCAGAGCTGGCTGCTGCATGGATGGGGTGGACTAATTTATTCCACTGTGAAATCCAGGATTTCCCTCGTCAAGTGTTAGATTATTGGTTCCCAGATTCTATAAGTTATGGAGATATTACAAGAACAAATTTTGAACAATGGAATGGTAAGGTCGATGTTCTCACAGGAGGGTTCCATTGCCAGCCTTTCAGCCTTGCAGGGCAAAGAAGGGGAGCGGATGATAACCGCTATCTCTGGCCAGAGATGCTACGAGCAATTAGGGAAATTAACCCCACTTGGGTCGTTGGTGAAAACGTTATTGGAATCAAAACAATGGTTGAGTCCTGTGAAGAGATTAAAGTGGGAAGGACAGATGATCTTTTCGAAGAGAATTACATATACAGAGAGGAAAGCTGGTTCACGCTCGAAAAAATCTGCGAGGAACTTAACGCAGCAGGATATTCAGTCCAACCGTTTGTTATTCCAGCTTGTGCCGTCGGAGCTCCCCACCGAAGAGATCGTATCTGGATTGTTGCCCACCATACAGACTCAGGGATTGAAACTATGCAACAGAAAAGGAAAGACGGAGTTTTTTCCTCTGGAACTTCTTCCTACACCGACGGCTTTAGACAAGGGAACAGGCAGAACCAACAAAAGTCTATCACCGAATGCCGCAGAGAGACCGACCTTGGCACTTGCTGCAAAACAGGGATTTCTTCCAACTCCTTGTGCTTCGGAAGCGACGAAGTTCACGAAGAAACTCAATTCCAAATCTCAGATGGGGAAAAGTCTTACTGCTATGGCATGCAATGGAATGATTCCTGCTCCTTCTTCCAAAAAGGTAACAGCTGGGAAAACTTCCCAACTCAATCCCCTATATGTAGAGGAAATGATGGGATTCCCTTTGATGTGGACAGCCTTACCATTTCTTTCGCCAGGTGGAGAAAAGAAAGTATAAAGGCTTTTGGTAATGCTTGGGTACCGCAGGTTGCATTTGAAATTTTCAAGGCAATAGAAAAAGTACATTTAAATTAATAAAAATATTGAAACATGACGAAAGAAGAATTAAAAGCAAAGTTTGCAGAACAGCAAAACATTATTGAAAATGCCAACAATCAGATTCGTTCTGATATGATGGAATATATCAAAAGCTTGCCATTCAAGGTAGGCGACAAAATTAGCTGTTAATGGTATGACGCTGGTTTTATTTCAAGTATTTGTCCTGAAACAGATCATGACAAATACACTGGCAACATTGATTTAAGAATAAATCTGGTAAAGAAAGATGGAACTCCCTCTAAAATAGAAAGAAAAATATGGGGTCATGTTTTTGAAACCATCAGGAAAATTGATTAATAAGATTAAAGAACAGATATGGAAATATTGAAAGATATAACGCAATTATCGAAAGGGTGTTCAGTAACGTTCATCAAGAATGATGAAGTTCAAAACTATGAATATCTCATGATACACCCACATTGTGAAACCTATTTTCTTTTTCTAGAAAATTGGTCACAGGAAGTCGTAAGAATACACGTAAACAAACTGTTAGGTGGAGATTATTACGTTGGTAAGTATGACTCGATTTTTGTTCTGGAAAAGAAAAAGGACTTCTTTATGCGCAAGATAAAGAACTGTGATAAAAGAATTGAAGAACTTAAGGAGAAATAATTATGGCAAGAACATGGTTAGCCGTAGATAAAAACGGTGCAGAGAAAATCTTTAATGTAAAACCGTTCAGAGGCAATACACAAAAAGATAGAAATCATATATGGGGTACAACATACGTCGGTGAAAACTACGGAAAATGGTATCCTAAACATGATGGGCGCAATGAAGATACAGGTAATGCTTATTATAAAGGGCATTCAATAGAATTGCCTAAAGGTACAATAGTAAAGCTTATCGGACGGAATTTGACCTGGAAGGATGAATGTGTTGAATTTAAAAAGAACAAGTAATGTTTGAAATATTCGTTAAAAAGAAGTATAATAGATGTTGGGAGCTTGCTATTGAAGTTCCCAATGCCTGGGGTGGTATGCCACACCTTTGGATGTTTCTTGAAAAGAAATACCTTCCTTCTTATGTTCCGGTCGATGAGGATGGCAAACCGTTGAATCTGGAATGGGTTAAGGAAGCAAATAGCAATGGTGAATATGTTAGTCGTTGGGTTGCTTCTGAATATGATGAGATAAGAAAATTGGAATATGATTACCGATTGACTTATGAGGAAATGATGGTCTTCCGTTCTACATTTGATTTTGCAAAGGTACTCGGCGAAGATATACCGGTTTATCTTGAATGCCTTAAAGCTGTCGCTGATGAATGCGGAGGTAATTATCCACAGCAGTATCAGGCATTGAGTGGTTATGTTAAAACTCATAGCATAAGAAATATAGAGGCAATTGCATTTAACCAGACCAGTGTAAATTGTGCTTCTGATTTTTTTGGAGAAAAATATGAAGCTCCCGTATCAAAATTCTGGGACTGTATGCTTTTCAAAGATGTTTATTCTAAGATTAGAAAACAGAAAATGTCTAAGCTTAATGAGAATTTTTAATCGTATCGAAATTTAAATGAATAAGAAAATGAAAAAAAAATATTTAAACTTACTTTCCAAGAGTACAATACTCCTATGGGTAGGACTTTGGCTATATTGTGAGGACTGTATTATTGTTCGTAATATTGCAGCCGTAGCAGGGTTATTGGATATAACTATCTCAGAAATAATATTTATTGCAAGCAAGTGGGAATATATAGAACAATGCGTAAGTAGGGCTGAGGAAGCATACAAATTAGCGCATAAAACTGAGAACCCTCTTAACTCGAAATTTGGCACTGTAACAACAGAGTACAAATCTGCCAAAAAGCAATATCACGTCAATGAAGAGAATTACCCACGTATGATTCTAGAAGGTTATGGCAGAGAACCGGACAGTTGGCATCCTACTCAAAAGAATGTAGCTCTGGTTGCTTATCTCATCAGGACATATACGAATGTGGGGGGGCGAATCCTTGATTGTTGTATGGGAAGCGGTACAACAGCTGTCGCTGCAATCCGGACTAATCGTAATTTCATAGGTTTTGAACTAAACAAAGAATACTTTGATAAGGCGGTTATGCGAATTGAAAACGAGAAATCGATGAAAGAGACAGATCTGTTTGGCTATGGAGACTTACTGAGCGAAGAACTCTAGTTTATGTAGGTGGTGGCTTAATCATCACCATTGTTATATACCTATATTTCTCTATCGCTGAGCAAGAGCATAACTCTTGTTATACCTAAAGGTTATCCTCATTTCTTCTTCGACCTCGTTTTTTTATGGACTGCATTTCTAAGTAAGTCCCTCTAACTTTTTACTTTGCAAAGTTAGAGGAACTCGCTTAGACCGATGTATCTCTAAAAAAAAATCTCGGATCGAAGGAAATGAGAAATCATAAAAAAGGCTAGACAGGAATCTGGTTACCCGATATATCCGAGACTGAGTGAATTAACAGAATGTTAATTGTGAAAAAATAACCCACATTTGTTTGGGTGATAAAATACTTTTTTGTACCTTTGCAGTGTCTTGATTGACATTGTTCAAAGGGACGTTATTTATTAATAGGGTGAGCCAGATACTCAAATAAATCCGTAGGGCAGCGGTGCATTACTTATGGCAAAGAGAGAAATCCCTTTATTCATAGTAGATACCAGTCGCAATCATAAACGTGGTGAATGTGACTTTCTTGTTTGTACCGATAAGGACAATGGCTTCCTCGCCAAGGTCGATTATGTGGATGGAGAAAAAGAGGAAGTGGGGGACGATTACAGAATTGGATGCCCACGAAATGGTGTCAGCCTTCGCATACAGATATATCAGATGATTGGTACTCATCCTAATGTGGGTAATATCAGAACTCTACTCAAAAAAGGTATGGATTATTTTATGAAGACCGTTTCCTGTAGTATTCATCTGCTTAATCCAAGCAAGGAAGAGTGTGCTGATTATCTCAATACGATGGTCAGAATGAACAGACAGTATCTGGATGATGCCGGTTCTGATTACCAGGCACGGAAGACGGTTCAGCAATCTATCATCATGTTGCAAGCTTCCGCTAAATTTCTAAGAGAAGAATAAGTTTAATTTTTCAAAATTCTATAGTATGGATATTATTGAACTTTCAAAGATTGCTAAAGATTATTATAATAGCGTTAGAACACCTTCTTTAAAACAAGGTTGGGAAAAGTATGTCTTGACTGACGGAAAGACGGCTCTTTTTGTAGGAGCTGCTTATCAACCCAAAAAGGGTGAAGTGGTTTTCTACCTGGTTGTCAAGAATAAAAATGTTCTGTGCCAGCTTTACAAAACGTATGAAGAGCCGAAATCTTTGGAAAAGAACAATCAATAATAAGTAATATGAGTCAAGCAGAAGTAGATACAGCTAATAGGCTGATAATAGATTCAATCACGAAATACAAAGTCATCGTTGCAGGATGCAGAGACTTTGCAGATTACGAACTGCTGAAGGAGAAGTGTGACTTCTACCTACAGAATAAGAAGCCGGAAAATATCGTAATCGTCTCCGGTCATGCCAGTGGTGCTGATGCCATGGGTGAACGCTATGCCCAGGAACGAGGTTACGAGCTGGAGACGTTTCCTGCTGACTGGAAAGCCAATGGTAGAGCTGCCGGACCAATCCGAAATGCAAAGATGGCTAGCGTGGCTCATACACTTATCGCCTTCTGGAATGGCAAGAGCCGGGGCACAAAGAACATGATAGATACAGCCAAGAAGCATAACTTGCAGGTAGCTGTAGTTAGATATTAATAAATAAAATACATAAGATTATGAAACAGAATCAAAACAACATAGATTGCACTCCATCCAAGGATGAGGAAGGAGTAACAAAGTGTTTACTTCAAATGTGCAAGGACACAAACTCTGTAGTCACCTTCTATGCGGTTTGTGAAGATGGTTATGAAGTGAGAATAACTGCACGCAAGAAAGGTATGAATACTTCTAATGAGTTCTCTCTAGAGCAGTTCGAGGCTATCAAGGCTATGGCAGAAGAGAAGCTTGCCCAAGCAGAGGACAAGAAACCGTTCCAGGATATCATCGAGGTTTGCAATAGCAACATTGCGGATGCGAACGAAAAGGCGAAGGAACAGGAGGAAGAGAACTCTGATGATGAAGAAGAGCAGAATTAGTAATCTTAGTTAGGTGTTAATTATGGAACAACATGAAAGTAAGATACAACATATCACAGAACGTGATCATGTTGGCTTTATAAATAATATTGAGTCTCTTATAAAAGTAATAAGAGGGCAACAGATTATTCTAGATCGTGACCTGGCACGGTTGTACCAAGTAGAAACTTCGCAACTAAACAGGCAGGTAAAGCGTAATATAGAGCGTTTTCCAGAAGATTTTATGTTTCAGTTGACTAAAGAAGAATGTTCAAGATGCCAAATTGGCATCTTGAACGAAGGACGTGGTAGTAACGTAAAATACTCGCCTTATGCTTTTACGGAAAATGGGGTTGCAATGTTGAGCGGTGTTCTTCGTTCTAAAACGGCAATTGAAGTGAATATTCGCATAATGCGAGCTTTTACATCAATGCGTCATTTTATGGCGAACAACGCTTCTGTGTTCAGCCGCTTGGAAACAATTGAGTACCATCAATTGGAAATGCTGCAGCATCAGCAAGTGACAGACAAGCGCATAGATGAGGTGTTCCGTAAATTAGATGAAGGCAGCGCAAAGCCAAAGCAAGGTGTGTTTTATAACGGACAGATTTATGATGCCTATACATTCGTGGGCGACTTGATTAAAAGTGCTAAGAAACGCATAATTCTCATAGACAACTATGTTGACGAGACAGTATTGACCTTGCTCGACAAAAGAGAAGAAAACGTGCCTGCGGTTATCTATACTCAACAAATAAGCCGTCAATTTCAACTCGACATAGACCGTCATAACGCCCAATATACACCGATTGACGTTGAAGCATTCCGGTTGTCGCATGACCGTTTCCTTTGTATAGACGATGATGTATATCACATAGGAGCATCCATCAAAGACTTGGGCAAAAAATGGTTCGGTTTCTCGAAAATGGAAATACTGACACCGGATGAATTGTTGGAAAAAATAAATAGAAGTTGATAGTTTTTCTCGTTAATATGAAAAAACTGTTTTCTTTATAATATATTGTAAATTATGCATATTGCAACATTATGATAGCAAACGAAAAGCAACAAAAAATAGTGGCTGCTGCTGAAGCCAAGAAATGGGAAGGTAGGGGATATCGGAAGGGGGGCTTTTGACGATAAGACCTTAGTGCCAAAGATATAAATAGGTATCTTTCCTTCTGGCTATCCATTCGCTCAGATGAGTTGATAAGACAATAAGTAGGAAGGTTCTTAGTAAGAATTTTCTTACTAAAAAGGTTTTTACTATAATCATAACTATTTCAAAATAATAATATGATGGACTTAAAGAAAGGCTTTGCGGAAAAATTGCATAACGCTCGATTAATGCGAGGATTGTCTATGCAGCAGCTATGTGATATGATGGGCAACATTATCACCAAACAGACTCTATCCAAATATGAGAATGGGGTGATGCTGCCTAAAAGTGACATAGTGATAGCCCTTTGCGATGTCCTGGAGATAAACCCGGATTATCTTTTCTGCGACAAAACCTCTTCTCCCAGAAACATACGCTATGGCAAGCTGCAGGGATTGAACAAGAAGAATGAAATGGCTATCGCCAGTAGCATAGAAAACACAATAGAACGAACTGGTGAGATAGAAGAAATCTGTGGAATAGAACATTCGTTCAATTCCGTTCTGGCAGAACATCAGGTGAAGACGCTTTTCGATGTATTACAGGGTGCTTCCATTCTTCGCCAGGCATGGGGAATGGGTACCGCTGCTATCCCAATGTAATGAATCTCCTGGAATCAAAGGGCGTAATTATAGCTAATATTGATGCGTCAGATGCATTCACCAGTCTTCATGCCATCCTAAACGACTCTATTCCGGTGATAGCCATCAACAGCAATCTCAACGCAGAGAGCTTTCGCTTTGCTGCCCTTAAGGAGTTGGCACATGCTATTCTTTGCTTTGATGAGAGTATCGATAATAAAAAGAAAGAGCATTTTTGCAGCGTCTTCGCTAATGAAATACTTCTGCCACACGACGTATTTTTCTCCGTAGTAGGGGGGAAGCGTAACGGCATAGCTCTTATGGAACTGAAATATCTACAGAATGAGTATGGAATTTCTGTGGATGTTCTGATGGCGAAGGCAAAATATCTCGGAGTTATTTCTTCGAAGCACTATTCTGATTATTGCAAGAACCTCGGCAGTGCTGATTCTATGAAGAAATCAGAGTCAGGCTCCATCGACAAGGAGAAGGTTACAAAGTTTGAAAGTATGGTTTACAGAGCATTGGCAAGCGGTATCATCACTCAATCCAAGGCTGCTGCCCTGCTAAATACCACCACGGTAGATGTTGTACGCAATTTTGTGATTGTTTGATATCAATAGAATAAATAACTAACACATCTTAAATATGAAGAAGATAATTTTGTTTCTTCTTGCAATCCTATATGTAGGAATATGCAAGGCGCAGCTCTCGGCTGCGGACTGTAAATATGTATTGGAAATATTCTGTAGAAACTATTATGGTTCCTGCTTCGAAGGTAAGACGTATGTGCCCAACACCATCATCATCACAAGTGTAGGCATTGACCAGAATAGCGGTGGAACCTTTGTGTCCGGGCTTCATTCCTATCAGGGACAGTATATTCCGTTCCGGGGGAGAAAGACACATACCAATGTGCAGTTCAATGCTGTGATAGTCCGTCAGCCAAAGCGTGACTATGTGGTTTTCAACAAATGGTATGAACCGGATATGCTCAACCGTAAAGGTGGATGGGAGACCGGGCAGAGACTCATTACCTATAAGTAAAAATATAATTAAGTGAACTCAATTTAAAGATAAATGATATGTCTGAAAAAATAACAAAATTTGATTGTGGCTTGATCGTCATCTTCTTTGTGGTGATGATATGTATTACCATGTGTTCTGCTTTCTTTGCCACAAACGAAGCAAGTAGCGCACCGGAGATTACCATGATGGCATCCCCTAAAACGCTTCATATCTCCAAATTTACGGTAGAAGACGTGTTAGAAGATGGCAGCGCAGTAGCGCATGTGGAAGACTATTCCGCTGATATAGACTTTATGGGCAAAGTGCTGTTTCAGAATGATGGAACAGACAGTTACGTGAATGACCAGATTATCACTGCTCCTAAAGGCAAGGTGGAACAGATAGGAACCTGTAAGTATTCCGGCAACACCATCCCGGTAATCAGAATCATAAAATAGAAGAGGTATGCAGAATAAAAGTATAAACGAAATCACTCTGTTCCGCTATCTTTTTAATCTCGACAACAGAAATCTGCCTCAGAGCATTCTTTCATGGTTCGCTAAAGTTGGCAATGATACGGATTCAGACAGAGAACATGCAGTGAAGGAACTTGCTACATTAAAAGGAAAGTGCCGCAATCTGGTGGTATTCTCTAAAACTTTTGTGGATGCCATGGATAAATCCTATATGAAGTTCACGCAGTTTCATATGGATATCCTTGCTGAGCTGGATAATGAGAACGGAATCGTGCGTAGCCCATATTTTATGAAGGGCTGCTATGTGGTTTACCGCATCAAAAACGGATGCCTCACGTTATGGGTATTCCACGACGGTATAGATAAGTATATTTCTATCCCTACCTACTATATCTGTGCTTCTCCAAAGGACAAGATAAAGGGAAAAGGACATCAGCTGGACTGCATGGTGCTGCCATTGCTAGACAGATGCATGGAGGTAAACCTTAGAGACTATATAGATATGGTTCTCGATTATCTGTGTCTCAGACAGTGGGCAGAAGTGGAACTGGGTAAGGTCTCCACTATAGCTAAAAAGGAGACTAAGAAGAAAAAAGCACAGGAAGTGGCAAAGCCAGGTCTCGATTACTATACATTCGACAGTAAATGGTACACGGAAATCTCCAATAATGAATCTTTCAAGGTTAGCGGTCATTTTAGGCTCCAACCTTATGGTGATGGAACCAGAAGATTAATATGGATTAACGAATTTACCAAGAATGGCTATCATCGTAAAGCCACAATAGATAAGGTGAAGGATGGGGAGGTTTCTTTATCATAGAAATCCGTTCTCTGACAGCAAGAACACTTAAACAAAATAATAGAAGTTTCAGTTTACGACAGTATAACTATTGGTAAAGTTGCGAGGGAGGTGGTCGAAAATTTCGACTACCTCCCGATAAAAAGTAATATGATGGAAAGAATGAATAAAGATATACCGGGTGAGCACCAAATGCTGTTCATCATTCGTGATTATGATCGCAAGGTTGAAGAGAATATGGAGCTACGCAAGGAAGTGGAAGAACTTTCTTCTGCTCTTGCTACCCAGGAAACAGAATTGAAGAAGGCAAAGAGAGAGTTGAAGAAGATACCCTCTTTGAAAGATAAGGCTATACAGCTTGAAGCAGCAAAGCGCAAGAACGAGAAATTGACCAGGCAGGTTGGATTGCTTTTTAAATGCATAGTCTATGTTCGCAACCAAACTAGGCATCTTTTGTCGATAGTCGAGGTTCCTGGTTTGCGTGATCTGGAACAGCTTATGAGTGAAGCTCTTAAAAAATATGTAGAATAATTTGCTCGTTTCAAAGAAATACCTTATCTTTGCAATTGTAAATACGCACCAGAATTTGGTGTTCTTTCTTGAATTAGGCATCGCTGTGGAGACATCCGTAAGGGTGTCTCCTTTTTGTGTTTCCTTTATTATATGTGTGAATGATTGTTTCTATACCCTAATATTAACTTAATTTGTTGTGTTTCTTTGTTGTTTTCTCTTGAAAGTGTTAAAATAAAAGGTAGTGCTTATAAAATGATGGACTCCCAATATTTATATATACCTTTGCAATAAAATTAAGCCCTCGACAACACGGTCAAGTCTTTGATTATGAAAAAGATTATTTTAATGATGATAGCAATGACAATATCATTTGCTTCATTCGCACAAAACAAAGACGTGACAAAATTTCTTGGAATACCTGTGGATGGTACAAAGACAGAAATGAAACAGAAGTTAATAGCCAAAGGGTTTGTTCCTAAGAAGTTTGGTGATGAAGAATTTTTAGAAGGCGAATTTAATGGGTGTAATGTTAATGTATATATCCGCACCAACAATAATAAGGTATATAGAATCATGGTTGCGGATAATTTTACTGTGGATGAAGCCCAAATAAAAATTCGTTTCAATAACCTTGTGAGCCAATTTGAAAATAACAAACGATACTTTCCGCTTGATAAATACACTTTGTCTGATGAGGAAGACATTTCGTATGAAATGACAGTTCACAATAAGAACTATGATGCTTACTTTTATCAAGTTCCCGATATGGAGAAAGCCGACACTTTGGCTTTACAAGAGAAAGTACGTAATGAGTTGTTAAGCAAATACACAGAGGCTGAATTAAAAAATCCGTCAGAAGAAATATCGAAGGAAATTACAAATACAGCAATAAAAATAGGCACGGAATGGATGCTTATGAAACCTGTTTGGTTCAAAATTGCAAGAGTTAATGGAGAGTACTGCATTATTATGTACTATGATAATAAATACAATCAAGCCAATGGGGAGGATTTATAAGACAAATATTTTGATTCTTTGGAAATCGCTAAATAAGAGGTTGTGTATTTTTTCTAGTTTTCTGTCCCTTGTTTTTTGTACCTTTGCAGAAATATAGCATCATTTAATGGCAATTAAACAACAAAATATATTTTTTATGGTAAATTACATGATTAGAAAGAAACACTTGGGTAAAAATCTAGATGTTTCCTGCTCTTTCAAGAGCTTCCTTTTAGTGGTAATTATGATGATAGTTACAACAAGTACCTCGTTGGCAAAAACAAGTTTTGCAGTAATTAATGAAATCCGCTATGCCCTTAACCAGGAAACTAAAACAGCGACGGTACTGTCAAAATCCAGTCTCTATTTTGGTAGAATAGCTATTCCTGGTTCTGTTAAGGATACTAATGGCATAGAATATACCGTGACAGAATTGGGCGACAATTGTTTCTCCGGATGCAGCGGACTGACTTCCGTTACAATTCCTTCTACTGTTAATAAGCTTGGCTGGAACTGCTTCGGTGGTTGTGAGAAACTTTCTGGTATCATTATCCCTTCGGAAGTGAAGGAAGTAGGTGATGGATGCTTTAATGAATGTAGAGGACTTATAACTGTAACTATTGGAAATGGTGTTAAAGTCTTGGGGAATAACTGCTTTTCCGGATGTACTAAGATGGCTTCCATTGAAATCCCTTCAAGCGTAACAACTATGGGAGATAACTGCTTCTCAAATTGCAGCAGCTTAAGTATGGTAACCATTCCTTCTTCGGTAACAAATCTTGGAAAAAACAGTTTCTCTGGATGTAGCCGTTTAACTTCCATTACAGTATCTTCTGGTAGTAACAAACTGGAGAGTTGTTTTAGTGGATGTGAAAATTTGACTTCCGTTATCATTCAACCTGGAGTCAGGGAGTTGGGAGATAATTGCTTTGCTGGGTGTGCCAATTTGACCTCTATTAAAATTCCTTCAACTGTGACTAAGTTCGGCGATAACTGTTTTGAGGGATGCAGTAAGCTGACCTCTATTGATATTCCTTCTGGAATTACTGAATTTGGAAAGGGGTGTTTCTCGGGTTGTACTGGATTAACTTCAGGAACGATACCTGCGTCTGTAGTTCTCATAGGAGATAACTGCTTCTATGGCTGTGATAATTTGGTTTCTATCGAAATTCCTTCAAGTGTTGTCAAAATTGCGAAAAAATGCTTTTCTGACTGCAAGAAATTGACTTCTGTTACTATCTTGCCTGGTGCAGAAGTATTGGAAGATAGTTGTTTTGCAGGATGCAGCAATCTGACAACAATCAAGATGCCGTCAAGTGTAAGTCGTTTGCCAAGCAATTGCTTCAAGGGATGTATAAGATTGTCTTCTGTGGCTATCCCTTCTGGAATGGTTGAGTTGGGAGATAATTGCTTCGCTGGATGTGCCAGATTATCTTCTGTAAATATTCCATCTACAGTTACAAAAATAGGTTGGAACTGCTTCAGTGGTTGTGAGAAACTGAGAAATGTCGTTGTTCCTGGAGGGGTAAAGGAAATTGGAGAAGGCTGTTTCAAAGAATGTAGTAATTTGTCTTCTATATCAATTCCTTCGAGTGTAACTTCCTTTAGGGATAATAGCTTTTCAGGTTGTGAGAAACTGTCTGTTATAACCCTTCCAACTAGTGTATCTAAACTAGGAGTAAGTTGCTTCAAGAACTGCAACAATCTCGATACGTTATATTTCAAGGGAGCTATGCCTATTGGTATCGTTGATGCGGAGATTCCTACTAATTGCCGTATTATGGTGCCAAATGAGCATCTTGATACATACAAAGAAGAACTGAGTTCTGATTACAGGTATCTGGAAGCCTGGAATCATGATGATTCTGATGAATATGCTACCGAACAGTGTGCGACTCCGTCTATTTCGTATGAAAATGGTGAAGTCAGATTCTCTTGTGATACTCCAGGAGTAAAATATCACTATACCATAACAGATGATGATATCGTCACTAAAGAAGCCAATAAGGAAGGTAAGGTTTCTCTTACTGCTGCCTACAACATATCTGTATATGCTTCTGCAAAAGGCTATAGACTTTCAGAAACAGCAGAAGCAACTTTATATTGGATCGGCAATGAATCGGATGCTACAAACATCAACCACGTTGAAACACGTGGAATTATGGCTTCTACTGATAGGGGAGTTGTTACCGTCTATGGCCTCAAAACCGGTGAGACAGCCAAGTTCTTTACTGTTGATGGGCAACTCATAGGATCTTCTGCTGCAGTAGATGGTGTTGCTTCTTGTGCGGTATCAGAATCACTGGTTATTATAAAAGTAGGCAAATATTCTCTTAAGCTTATGGTTCAGAAAAACTAGCATAATCTTTCGTTGTTTCTATTATAGCAAGAGAGGTGATCAAAAATTTTGATCACCTCTCTTTTTAAATTTATGCTTTTATTTTTGTTTTCCGTTTGTTTCACTGTCTTTATTCGTCTTTTTCTGCTGCTGCTGGATGGTAAGTATCATGTCCTTAACTTCTTGGTCGATACGGTTGAAGTTGTTGTACAAGGTTCGTTCCTTCATATCCGGTGTCTTGAAGGTGTAGAATTTTGGCAGAGGATAGTTCTTGTAATCTTCCTCTTCTGCCTTGATGGCATCCATATCAAAGTTGGTCTTGCAGTAGAACTTTGTTGTCTTGAACTCTTCTGTTGTCAGAATATCCATTGAATCGCGACGTCCCAGTTTAGTTACGGTAAAATCGCGTGCTGTCTGGCCGCATATCCAACCGGTCGGCATATCGGAAATCTTAGAAGCTGGAACGAGACTGTCAAGATTCTCATTCAGGTTGATGGATGTTCTATCTCTATCGATAGTAATTCCCTTCTTAAGCTGTACCACCTTACCGAATATGTCGCCGGACAACCAGTCAAGAGTCTCCTTTGCTCGTGCTGAGCCACTGACTACATTACCTACCGTGGTGATGATCTTCTGCATACCTACCTTGCCATAGTCTGCCTCCAGCTGCGGTAGCTCCTGGAAGCCGAGTGTTACAGCGACCTTATTGCTTCGGGCTGTACCTATCAAACGGTCTATCTTGTGGAAGTAGAGAGTCGGCAACTCATCGACAATGATACTCACCGGAACATTCTTGCCCTGTCCACTGTTTACTCGTGTTACCAGTCGGTTCAGAATAAGTGCGTTCAAGGCTCCGTTGATACTTTCCATTTCCGGGTCGTTGGCAATGAGCAGATAGCTTGGATTATGCGGATCTGAGACCTTAAGGTCGAAATCGTCACCGCTGAATACCCAATATGACTCCTTTGTGGCCAGACGTGAAGTCTGTACACGAAGTGTACCAATCATACCTTCCAACTGTTCCATCGCCTTATTCTTGAAGGCGGTCATAAACGGACCCAGGAGAGGATATACTTCCGGGTCTGTTTCCAATACCTCGAAAATCTCCTGATAGTCATGATTCAAAAAAGACAGTACATGCGGCATGTCTGAATACTGTCCCTTCCAGTATGCCGGCTCAACCTGAACTCCTGGTACGCCTTTTGCAAATACTCTTCCTGTCAGTCTTCTATGACCTGTCTCCTCGTCTGTCATATACTCTGCTACAAGTTCCGTTCCGTCCTTGGTGTATGGTTTCTTGTTGTAGTTGACAAAGAAGTATATACATGCTGCTAGGAAGTTGGTTGCTGATTTCTGGAAAAAGTCATCACTTCCGCCATTACCTTTCTGACCCTTCTGGAGAGATTCAATAAGGGTCTCTGCCGTTTCCTGTGCAGCAGCAAGGTTGCCGATATACTTCTGCTGGATAGGATTGACTTTCTTGGAGTATTCTACATCGACGAAGTTGATGATATTGAACTTACATCCCTTAGGCGTATTGCCCTGTGCCATGTTCTTACGGTAATGGTAGTATAGTTTTGTCGCCAGGGTAGGGAACTTATAGTCATAGACAACCATGGCAAAGCCTTTCTTGCTGTGCTGACGTATAGTCGGGTCAATAACTGAGAAGGATTTACCGGAACCCGGTGTACCTACAACCCATGTTCCTCTGAAAGGATTTACGATGTTTATCCACCCCTTACGGAACTTACCTCTGAAATAATAGCGCATAGGAATGTTGACGGAATACTTGTTGTCAACAAGTTCATCTGTCTGCTCAAAGCTCTCGTTCTCCAGATTGAACCGGTCTTTCAGCATACCGTCCTTGAAATACTTTGAGATATTATCCAAGGCTGCATGGGTAAGAATAATTCCCAACAGTGAGAATATCATATATATCCAAAGGTTTGTCTTTAATATCCAGATTCTTGAATTGCTGTCAAGATTATAGACGAAGACGGAAAGCATAACAAGTAATAGTCCTATGCCTAATGGCATAAAGACCATTTTTCTTGCGTTAAACTCCAGCTGCTTCTTGTTCTTTGTTCCGATGCAGGTAATGATTACCAGCATGAGATTAGCAACCTTGCAATATGGCAGGAACTTATAGACTCCCCAGGTTCCCATTCTGTTATGAATGTCAACAACCAGACCGCCAAGAAAGTCCAAGGCGGTCGGATCAAGTGCATACATGAAAAATTCGCCTAGCAGCCAGACGTATATCATCGAACGGAAAAAGGTGTACATTCCCTGTAATTCCTTTGATTCTTCCATATATTTTTTTATTTTCTTGTGTTATATTTGTTTGCTCCTCTTGCATTATCTATCCACCTTTTCTGACACTCTGACACGATATCTGCCATAGGTCTTGTAGATGCTCCTGCCGGATGATGCTTACTATAGTAATACCAGGCATCCATCAGCGTGGTGTATTTGATGGATCGGCAAAGATTGTACATCAGAAGATTCATTCTACGTAAAGATGCTCGTATCTTTCCTATTGCCATGATTCGCTCTTTCTGTGTCATCTTAGGATTTTTTTCGGGATCCTTGTGATAAGGAAGTACGGATTCTATGTCACCGGCAACCTTTATTCCTGTTTTAAGAATATTGTTGTAGATAGAGTTCTTCTTGTCTATGATTGACACGGCCAATACATTCTCTGGAACCTTCAGAACTACAGTCTTCAAATTTCGAACATTGGTAATGGCAAGATCTATCTCATAATAGACTCCATAAAGTTGTGCTGCCAGAGCAAGAATATCATTGTAAGTACTGAGATATTCATTGAATTTTCTCTTGAAATTCGTGACTTTCTTTACTTCATTGTTTAATACGATATGTGCACCCAACTGGGATGTTATCACTGCATCCTGTGCGATGTTCACCTTGGATGCGGCGGCTGCTATTGTTGCAAAGGCAGCAGCTCTGGTCGGATCTACTCCTGCAGACATCCTTGATGGCAACAGGAAAAGTAACACAATACTTATATATATGTATTTATTTCTCATCCTTTTCATCTTTATTGTCTATATAACGCATTACAGGCATAGCAAGCATTCTTCATTCGTCCGAAAGCTTCCCTTGCTATCTGACCATGTGACTTTTCGGCCATACCCAGCGTAGCTTGATTCCATACATCCTGGAAGGAATATATGGAAACACAGAGTGCAAGATGGTGAAGCTTCTTGTTGAGAGACTCCAATTTCTGGGAGAGATACCAGAGAATCTGTGACCGTTCTGCACCAGTCAAGAGGTTCATGTTACTTGGACCGGTAGCTATTTTTATCAACTTATATACTTCAACAAGTTCCGTCGCCACTTCCATATAGATATTAGTCATAGAGATGGATGCGAATGGTCCCTGTGGGTTATGGGATAAAGCCTTGTTTAACTCTATGAGGTTCATGAATGTTCTTACTCCGTCTGCATAGAGACTGCTGCATGCCAATACTGTACTTGCATAATTATATCCCTTTTCAAGATAATTCATATAATTACGCTCCCATTTCTTCATAACTGATATCGGTAAAAATAGGGTTCCTACTTTAGCTGTGTTGGCATCCTGATTTGCTATTTGCTTGGATATTGTTCCGTTTACCATGGCTTCTCCCTTGGTGAGAGCTGCTATTTCTCCAGGATTTGATTCCGTCACACCGGCCTTGACGCTGCAACCGAAAGACAGGAGCAGTGTCAAGGCAAAATACTTAAGATTGATTCGTAAATTCATAAATTCCTCGTCTCTTTTTGTTAAACTCTACTCTGATTCTCAATTCAGATACTACATCAATGGACTCTCTTACCCCTGTCATTATCACTTTCCGGTTATTTCTGTCTCCAGTGTATATGATGACATCTTTCAGTCCAAAAATCTGTTGCAGAAAGGTTCGGTGCTGCTGATAGTCAACTATTCTATATAGCTCTACATAGTCCGTAGAATGCGACAGTATTCCCCTAAGCAGAATCAACTGTTCTGGGGTGATGACATAAACCATACGGAACATATAGATAGCTCTGCATACTAAATAGAACAACAGCAACACTCCCGGAATCAGCAGTATGCTGAAATAATCACTTCGACCTATTGTTGCTTCACCGAAATAAACAAGATAGAAACAGCCTATCGTCAGTATCAAGATGAACAACTCGTTGATGAAAAACTGAATCCAGTGGGGACGGAGTACTAAAGACTGAAAGCAGTTGGATTGATTTAAACTCATAAATATCTATTTTGGGGGAAGGGGAGAGGCTAAAAGCCTCTTCCCATACCATGAGACATTCCATTTTCCATATCTCTTTGCAGCTTATCCTCATAAAGGGCTGACGCAACGGCTCCAGGAGAAACAACTCCAGGCTTGGAGTACACATCCATATATATATCTGGTCCGGAGTGGTCTCTTCGTGACATCATGGCTGCTGCTCCAACACCTACCGTTACTGCAGCAAGAATGGCAGCTCCCAGATTAAAGCCTCTTCCTTCCTTGGTTTTCATTTCCACCTCCGGGAAGATCTTGTCAAAGAGCTTCATTCGCTGATAGTCGTTGACGACAAGGAACTTGTCATACTGCTTCTGGTTGATTTCATGGCTCACTACATTACCGTCGATGACTGCGGACATGACGTATTTTCCCTCGATAGGCTTGCCGTCTGCATCCCGCAGCTTCTCAACAGTTATATCTCCAATCTCGGTAGAACGTCCATTTTCTCCGGAACGTCTCCATTCCTTACTCTCCTTGATGTTATCCAGGGACTCGCCGTTTACCTGTGCGTCTCCAAGAAGGTTCTTTCGGGTCTGGGCACGGATATCGTTCAAGTTCAGATTCTCGCCATTTATATTTACCTGATAATCATTGGCTGATGGTGGAATAGTTTGACCTTTCTGCTCCTTTGCGTTATCAGGCTGATTTGACTTGTCTGACTCTGAAACTTTTGCGTCCTGTGTGTTCTTGGGTGCTGCAAACTCTTTTGGCACATACCCCATTCCCTTGGCCTTAAGTTCTTCCAGAACCTCCGGACGGATTTCCTTTTGGGTTCCGTTAGCTTGCAAGGTGCCTAAAGGACGGTGAAGGTCTTGTGTCGCTACTACACGAACATTACCCTTGAACTGCTCGTTCCATGGTATCAAGGTTGCCAACATCTGTGCCTTTTCTGAGGAACCTGCATTCTTGAAGGCAAGATACTGGGCCTCGGTAATCTTGAATGACCACATTCCGGCATCCTTGCCGTCTCTGACATTGAGTGTATAGTTGCCGGAGACCTCATCTTTCCAGGCTGTGGCAGAAGTGATGGTTGTTGCTTCCTTTCCAACGACGAAACAGTAATTTCCTTCAAGCCTGGTTGCTGTCTGGGAATTATCAAGACGATCGGAACGGAACGGGTCTGTCAAAGGTCCATTCTTGGATGACTTGATCTGCACTTCCTTGAAAGTACGGTCAAAAAGCTCCAGACGATGCTCGTCATCATAGTTCAGAAACTTCATATAGTCTTCCTTGCTGATATCATGGGTAAAGACCTTCTCGTTGATGACTGCTGTCATCTTATAGGTCTGCCCTCTGTCAACACCGTCACTTGATGGATAGACCTGGATTTCTCCGACACTCACGGCTCTGCCACCCTTGGTAGGCAAATAAAAGCCCTTGGTCTCATCAAGCTGGCGACCATCAACAACACCAATGGAGTTCCAATGGTCTATGAAACCGGTGCGGTAAGCCTCTCTTGAAGCAGTAAAGTCTATGATATCATTACCTGCGCCCATGGCTTGCTGTGGCTGCTGCTCGGCTAACTGCTGCTGCTGATTCTTTTCGTTGAGTTTGAGGGAGATATAGTCACGCTCGTTCAATTTTGCAGCTGTAACCTTGTCATCAAAGTCTTCCTTGATGATGTTGTTAATGCAGTGGAGACGTTCGTCAAGGCTATTGCCGTCCTTTTCATTGATGATCTTGCCCTTTTTGGTTTCCACCTTGATTTTCTGGTTGAAAAGAATCTTTGCGTCATCATCACTAAGGTGATAGACAAACGCCTTGGTGGATCCTTTAGCCTTGACGGTCAAGGTCTTGTCCTTCTCGTTGAGTTCAAGCCCATGGGTGGATAGCATGCTATTGATGGTATCTCCTGTTGCCCAACCTAGACCGTTCTGATACCAGGTGATATTTTTCAGACAAGTGACCTTCTTCTTCTCCTCGTCTGTCATTGCAAAAGGTTTTGCCTTCTTTTCCGCTACCTTGATATTTGACAGAACATCATTCTTCTGTTCCGGCTTGGAGTAGAATCCATAGGATCCCGACTTCAACTCTCCGGCAACCATTCGTCCGTCGGGTCTCTCTCCAACGATATAACGACGATCATCATAGAAAAGTGAACCACCGACTCTTCTGAGGTTCACTCCGTGGAAACAACCGTCGAAGGGACCAAAGCAGGATCCGTGGAATGGTCTGAATCGGTATGGACTTCCAATTCCATATTCGCCAGGCGAGAGTGTATATCCAAAAAGTCCCATATTCACAGGAGAATTGACGTTTTTTGCAGCAACCCATGACTCTGGAACATGATAGTCTTTCTTAACAAGATTGACAAACGTTGTATAGGCTTTCTTGTTCAGGTTGTTTGTTCCCTGATTCACCAGGTCTGCCAGTTGTCTGTCTGTCAAATCATAATAATGAGGAATCTTGTTGTCATGGCTCATGGTTATGAGCTGATAAGTTCCACGTTCCGTGCGCCCGATGTGGGCTTGCATTCCATTTGCCTCTAGCGTTCTACGAAGCTCTGGGGCTACATCTAGCTGCCTAGGGTAGCTGTTTACTCCGGTATATGTCATATCTTTTAAATTTTAGTTATTGTTATTTTCTGTTCCCTAAGATTTTCACGAAGTTCAAAAAGAGATTCACAAAATCAAGATAGAGTGTCATTGCTCCTAGAAGACACATCTTTTGCGTACTCTCGTTGTCTTCATATTCACGTTGAAGAAGCCTCTTTATCTTTTGCATATCCCAGGCCGTGAGACCTGAAAAGACAACCACTCCCACATAGCTGATAATAAATTCTAATCCGCTACTCTTCATAAACAGATTTACTACCGTGGCTATTACCAAACCGATAAGAACCATGAAGAGAATCTTCCCCATAGAGGCTAGATTCTTACGGGTACAATAACCATATAATGCCATTGTACCAAAAGTTCCTGCGGTAATAAAGAACACCTTGAAAATACTTGCCATGCTATATAGTACAAAGATGCCTGACAACAGCACTCCGTTCAAAACGGAATAGAGAATGAAGAGAAATGTTGCCATTACGACCGACAGTCTGTTCAATACTGCATTCAGCACCAAGACCAGAACCATTTGGGTTAGGAGAAGCCCAAGGAACAACGAATTGCTCGTAAACAAGGTTCTCAGAAGGGTAGGACTACCAGCTACTCCATAGGCTGTAACCCCTGTAATGATAAGCGCAAATGTCATCCAGGTGAACACCTTGCTCATCAGATTAGTGTAAACACTACTGAAACTATGGTATCTACCGATACTGTCATACTGTATCTGTTCCATTGCTTTATATTTTTATGTCCTCTCCCTTGCTTGTGCAGGAAGAGGACGCTGTTAATTGTTACTTGTAGAGAATTACGCAGGTATGACGGTTTGCCGTATAAGGCTTGTATATATTAATACCTCCCTGGCTTGAACCTGTCATTCTGTCCTTAGAGACTCCGGCCCTCATGAGCAGCTTGGCTATATATCTTGCTCGCTTCACACTCAGCTTGCGGTTGTAGCCTGGCTTGCCGGTCTTGCTGTCTGCTGCTCCGACAATCCTCACTTTCAGGTCATACTTGTTGACAGCAGCGGCAATCTCACCAATTTCAACCTTCTGCTGCTTATCTACGAGATTGGTTGAATTGATTTTGAAGAAGAGTATTGGTGACTTGATGCCGTCTTCATAACCGTAATTTTGACTAAGCCTTGATGCGGCTTCTTCATCGGAAAGTCTCTTGCGAAGGTCGTTGAGTCCCTTGTAGTCATTTTTTGGATATCTGGTCAGATCCGTGACCGTTCCCATATCTCCTGTATTGAGAACGCCCAGTGACTTCTTGGCTTCATAGCCCTGCTTGCCTAGATCAATGGTAAGTCCGATGCTTGCCTGGAAGAGGTCATCTCCGAAATGCTTTTCCTTTCCAACTCCATCAAAATGCTGGAAGGTAGAAGTTCCGCCCAATTCGGCGGTCACATGCACTCTGTCTGCTACTCGATAACTTACCATTGCTCCGTATGACAAGGCAAATGGTCTGTTTCCTACAGTGGAATTTCTCATGATTCCTGCTCCCACGTATGGTACGAAATCCCATCGGGGTAGGGTGGCATAGCTGTCTCGATAGTAACTGCTGAGATTGTACAGGATATCTACATGGAGATTCTGGTAGTCCATACTCTCTCCGTTGCAGTTGTCAAAATTGAACCCCTGATAGGCTATCCTGGTTCCAAAGAAACGAGAATGCCACTTTCCTGCACTTGCAGAGAACATATATTTGATTCTTCCGAACATGTCATCACATCCAAGGGGTACTCCATTGAAGATGGATACGCCGGACTTGACGGATACAAACCAGTTGGAAGAGAAGGATGACAGATGAAACTTCTCCTGACCGGAGAAGAATGGCTTGGCATTGTCATTTGCCAATACTACAGGTGTATTCTGGGAATACTTGATGTAATCCTTCTCGTCATCACCATATACCTGGGCATTTGCCAGACTGCAGACAAAGGCTGCTCCTAAAATCAACGATAATTTCTTTTTCATTATTTATATATATATTAATGTATAACTTTTTGTTTATTTCTTCTTTTATATCTTCAACGCTTTCTGGTCATAAATATACAGCTTGTGCTTCTTTATGATTTTCTCACAGCGTGTTACATAGTCTTTTCGGGTCGCATAGCCGGAAGCCTTGATGGTCTTAAGCCAGTTATGATAGTCTGTTGGGCCGTATCTCCAACACCGGGCATACCGGTCACTCATCAGTAACCTTGTATGGTACTCTACTCCCTCTTCTACACAGGAGAAGTTGCAGAACTTCTCGTTGGGACGGTCATCGTTATGTAGGCTGTATGGAAGCCCCTGACGCAACCAGCTGCTGCTGCATTTGATGCCGAAATAATTATTGCCCTTCTGCGCCAGGTCGCTGCTTCCCCATCCACTCTCATAAGCCATCTGAGCCAAAATGACTGATGCCGGGATTCCGTACTTTTTCTGCTGACGCATCGCTATGTCGGCATAACGGCGGATGAAATCTTCCGGGGTGGAAAGATTGTCACCATCAAGATTCAATGCCTTCAGTGCCTTCTTGCGCGTTTCCCTGATATGCAGGAGCAGATTGATAGGATCATCAAGCTGACCGTGATATCTGCTTGTCAGATGCAGGTGCGGACCGGTTGAACGGCCTGTATTGCCACTTACGCCTATTGCGTCTCCTGCCAGTACTGTTTGTCCCTGTCTTACCCAGATTTGGGATAAATGGCAATAGCTTACCATATATACGCCATATCTCATGACTATATATTTCCCAGAACCTCTATCACTACCTGTTGCTTCTACCAGACCGTCAAACATACTGAGCACTTCCTCGTATCTGGCTTTCAGATCCAAACCGTTATGCCGCTTATGCTTCCCGGTGAATGGATCTGAACGTATCCCGAAGGCTGAGTTGACCTTGATACTCTTCAATGGAAAGCTCACACTGAAGAACTTGTCTATCCAATAGTCTTGGTCGTTTTCTCTTTGTTGAGCGTTAACGACCTGTGGTACAAGCAGATAAATCATTATTATCAACTTTGCAATCTTTCTTGTTTTCATCTTGATAACACCTTAATTAATATGCAAAGGTACTATTTAATCATTTAAAGAGGGCATTTTTAAGACACTAGCTTTTATTTTAACACTTTCATAAAGTAATTTGACATAAAACGATGGTTTTGCTCTTGAAAGTGTTAAAATAAAAGGTTGTGCCTTTTTTATTCTGCTTTCCGCTTTATTAAGCGTACCTTTGCATCAAAATTTAAGCAATTATGAGAAAAAAGGAAAATTTTACTATGGATGAGATTCCATACGAGATATTAAGTGAACATGGCCTTTCACAGGAAATGGTTGACGATCTCCCGGAAAATGTGATAGAAAGCCTTCTCACAGGTGGAAGAACGCCAGTCCTGCCTTTCAACATCGATGACAAGAAAGGAAAAGCCAGAATTTCACTTGTAAGAACAAATGCCGGGGTGGATGTTTTCGTCATGCCTTATTTCAGCCATATTAATATGGAAGGATTTGATGAGGAACAGCAAAAAACTCTCAGAAGCGGTAAGGTATTACTCGCTTCCTTTGAAGGAAAACCGGATATGTATTACCAGCTTGATGAGACTACGAACCAGATTGTCTCATGCCCTAAGAGCGTTATTGAGCATAATCTTGAAATCCTTACCAAGCAGGTGGGCGTTCCCGAGGAGTCTGCCAAACAGCTTTCTACCGGAGAAGTTATCACCTTTACAAAGGATCAGGGATGTGTCACATACAGCGTTGATCTTTCGGAGGAAAAGGGTATCAAGATGTCCAAGGGTAACAGCCTGGATAAAAATCTCAATGAAAACAAGCTTCCTCGCTACTCCTTCGGTATCTATGGCTGTTGGGTTAACGATGAGAACAATAATCTCTCTTACGTCAATGAGGAGGATTATACTGATGAAATGCAGGATATCCAAAGTGAGATTGCACAGAAAAATAAACGTAGTGCTGCCATGGGCAGATAACCATATTTTTTACTTATGATTCTTGAAGGCAACAATTATGACTTCGATACTCTCTTGGTCTATTATCAGGATGAACAGATCACTGCCAGTCAGCTGATTGAACATGCATCCGATAATATGACCGGGAGATATCTACACTTTATCGCCAAGAAAGGCTTGGATGATAACGAGAACTCTGCCAAGACATTCCTCGACTGGTATATGGATGAGGAACGTGATATTGATGAAGCAGATATACTTGATGAGGTGGACGACGTTGAGAAGATGGAAGACGAGGAGGATATCTTACCGCCTTATGAAAGCTGGTTGGAAAATAAGGCTCTCCTGGGTGAACTTACCCTATCTAAGTCCGCACCGAAAATCTGCTTCTGGAGATTCCAAAATCCTATGTCAAAGGATATTGAACAATGTGCCGCTGACACCGGTTCTTCCATCGAAGATGTGAAGAAATGGTGGAGAACGCCTGACTTTCTCAGAGAACTGGATGGTGAGAAGCTGACAACTTCTAAAATCCGGACGGAAAGCCAGATTGAATGTATATTCCTGAATGAAGGTTCTAAATATTTATAATATTGATGAAACTTTTTTCATAGCATTAAACTATTTCTTTTAAACATACCGCTTGTGAAAGTAGTATGTTCTTTTTGGTTTTATTTTTTAATCAAATTTTATAGTTTTAATTATATTTAGATTATTTTTTAGGGAAATGTTAGTTAAGATATTTATTATCTTTACCATGATGCCGTGCTACTTGGGAAAGCAGCGCGGCTTTAACTGATAGTATTTTAATTACTTTTAATTTAGATATATGACAAGAAAAAATGTATTATTCGTGGCTCTGGCATCGGTGATGCTCGCCACTTCGTGTTCACAGGAGGAGAACGGTCTCGCTTCCTCTTCATCTAACTCCAAGCAGATTTCCATCTATCCGTCAGTGAATTACTCTCGTGCCGTGGAAACAAGCATTGATAACTTACAGGACTTCTATGTTACGGCCTTCCAGGAAGGTGAGGCTAATTATATGGCTGGTGTCAAGTATTCAAAGAGCGGTGATGGTTACGGTACTGATGCTGGTACTTTCTTCTGGCCGGCTGATGACAGCAATCTGCACTTCTATGCCTATGCTCCTGCCAAGCCTGGCAAGGAAGGTTATACCTTCGACATTACAAGTACTACTCAGAAGATGGAGAACTTCTCTCCAAATGATGCTGCCGTAGATCAGCAGGACTTCGTTTATGCCTTTGCCAAGGGTAACAAGACCGGTAACGCTGATGATGGTATTGCCATCGACTTCAAGCATGCTCTCTCTGAGATTACTATCTCTGCCAAGAACACCAACACTGCTTATACTATTGAGGTGTCTGGCGTAAAGCTCGGCGGTATCAAGAACAAGGGTACTTTTACTTTCCCTTCTTATAATGGTGATGGTACTGATGCTTCCTGGACTCAGGATTCTCAGACTGGTGATTATACAACTTCTTTGACAGAAGCCGTTACGTTGGGGTCCGACGTTACTGATTTCAGTGCCAAGGGTAATGTGCCTTTCATGCTCATCCCACAACTTCTGATGTCTCAGAACAAGGCTTCTACCGGCTCTTACATCGCATTGAAGGTCAAGATTACCACAAAGGGCGGTCAGGTGATTTATGGTGCTGATGGTGAAAGCTGGGCGTATGTTGGTATTGGTGATTCCTGGCAGATGGGTAAGCGGTACAACTATACTCTTGACTTCTCAAATGGTGCTGGACAGAATGTAGATGGCAACCTCATCATCTCCGGAAAGAACATCAAGCTTAACGTGGCTGTTTCTGGTTTTACACCTGAGGACAAGCCTGTTAATGCATAGTTGAGCTGTTAATTTTCTCTTATAATAAGTGTTTTCATATGGGGAGATTCTTTCTCGCTTTTTGAGGAGGTTTTCTCCCCTTTATTTTTTTCAGTTATGGATATGGGATTTTATTTATTATTCCTTGTTTGCATCATGACGATTGTGCTGGTGGTGAAGTCTGTTGTCATCATTCCTCAGAGTGAGACGAAAATCATTGAACGTCTGGGCCGCTATTATGCTACTCTCAATCCTGGCATCAATGTCATCATTCCGTTCATTGACCATGCCAAGGAGGTTGTCGTGATGAGGAACAGTAAGTATGGATATACCAGCAACATTGATTTAAGGGAACAGGTTTATGATTTTGACCGTCAGAATGTTATCACTAAGGATAATATACAGATGCAGATCAATGCTCTGCTTTATTTTCAGATTGTGGACCCTTTCAAGTGCGTATATGAAATCAACAACCTTCCCAATGCTATTGAGAAGTTGACTCAGACTACACTGCGCAATATCATCGGTGAAATGGAACTGGATCAGACGCTTACTTCTCGTGATACTATCAACACAAAGCTACGCTCGGTCCTCGATGATGCAACCAACAAATGGGGTGTCAAGGTAAACCGTGTGGAGTTGCAGGATATCACACCGCCGAGCAGCGTTCTTCAGGCCATGGAAAAGCAGATGCAGGCAGAACGTAATAAACGTGCCACCATCCTTACTTCCGAAGGTGAGAAGGAGAAGCAACGGCTGCTTTCTGAAGGTGAAAAGGCGGCTATAGTCAATAAGGCGGAAGCGGCTAAGCAGAAGGCTATCCTGGCAGCTGAGGGTGAAGCTACTGCTCGCATCAGAAAGGCGGAAGCTGAAGCTATCGCCATCCAGAAGATTACTGAGGCTGTCGGGCAGAGCAGTAATCCTGCCAACTATCTCCTTGCTCAGAAATACATCAACATGATGCAGGATGTTGCTCAGGGGAATGACAGCAAGGTTGTCTATCTTCCTTATGAAGCGACCAATCTCCTGGGTTCCATTGGCGGAATCAAGGATTTATTCAGAAATTAAATACCTATTATACATTGATAATGAAAAAGAAATATTGTCTTTATGTGGCTCTCGCATCGGTGATGCTGGCCTCTTCCTGTTCAAGCGAGCAGGACACTATGGGGGGGCGAATCTCTAACCGCTCCATCCTGCTTAATCCTACTGTGCCTCACGCTGCTTCTTCTCGTGCCGTGGAGACTACCATCGATAACCTTGATGCCTTCAAGGTTAC
>ERZ773170.579-NODE-579-length-35504-cov-7.690852_pt1 | contig 35504 bp, 25 predicted proteins | sample MGYA00581002_ERZ773170 | MGnify/ENA primary metagenome ERZ773170 (study PRJEB29015, sample SAMEA2737811) | human gut metagenome | biome: human gut; feature: human-associated habitat; material: faeces | place: China | collected 2012 ... | reverse complement strand
CCTGTAGGTGAAAATCCTTCTCCGGGCAACAAAAAGGGTGGTATCTCCACTCTGGAGGACAAGTCTCTGGGATGTACCCAGAAGTCCGGAAGTGCCCTGGTCAGGGGTGTATTGCAGTATGGTGATACGGTGAAGACTCCGGGACTGAACCTTTTGTCCGCACCGGGCAACGATCTGGTAGCAGCTACCGCACTGGCAGCCGCAGGAGCACATATCGTACTGTTTACCACAGGACGTGGAACTCCTTTCGCATCTCCGGTTCCTACCATGAAGATCGCTACCAACTCCCGTCTGGCAGGCAAAAAGTCCAACTGGATCGATTTCAATGCCGGCGTACTGGTAGAGGATAAGACCATGGAAGAGGAGACTAAGGCTTTGTTTGATCTGGTAGTGGAGACCGCTTCCGGCAGGCAGGTATGCAGCGAGGCAGCAGGCTTCCATGATATGGCTATTTTCAAGCAGGGTGTAACTCTGTAAAAGATCATACACAAAACGGCGTTCTTTTGTTACAATAAACGGGCAGGAGAACGCCTTTGTTATATAGGAGGAAGAGTGAAAAATAAAGTAGATTTTTGGGCGCACTTATATAAGGGTTCATAAAACCCTGTTTTTACAAGTATAGAAAGCAGAAAAAATGTTAGTTATCGTTGCGTTTCACTAACTTAGAGCTGTCGTAACCAAGGCTTTCAAGGTAAGCAAACACATTGTTCTCATTCAAGACGACACTCTCTACATGATTCTGAGGGTCCATCAATTCCTCATAGTCAGTAGGGGTAAAGGGCTTCTTTTCTGAAACCATGTGGTAAATACAGACCATCATCATTCTTGCAATGGCAATGATTGCCTTTTTGTGTCCACGTCGCTTTTTGATTCGACCATATTTGATTGCAAAATAAGGCTGCTTTTTGCTCTTAATTGCAGCAAGGGCACATTGAACCATCATTGGTTTCAGGTAATCGCCTGCTTTGGCAATGCGGACAGACTTTTTCTTACCAGCGGATTCATTGTTGGCAGGAGAAAGTCCGCACCAGGAACACAGATGTTTTGCATCATCAAAAATATCCATATCAACGCCTGTTTCTGCAAGAACAATCGTGGAACTTAACTCTGTCATGCCGGGCATGGTACTGACAAACTCCACGAACTCGTAATAAGGCTTGATGCGGACATAGAGTTCCACTTCGGTCTGGGTAATCATATCATCGAGATATTCCAGATGCCCCCGGGCAAGCTCTAGTTTTTTAGCCTGATCTGTTTCAATAGTGTAGCCTTTGATGGCTTCGATGATTTCATCAGACTTGGATTTAGCCCCTTTCTTTATGAGTTTGCGGACAGCTTTTTCATCCATGGAATCGGCAGTATGCTCCAATAGATAAGAGATGATTTCAGTTGCTGTCTTGCCAAAAGGATCAGAAAGAACACTGGCAATGCCGACATTGGAAATGGTCATACAGTTCTGGATGCGATTCTTCTCGGAAGACTTCATGCAGACCAGCTTGAAACGGTATCTGGAAAGTTCCCTAAGCTGACGAAAATCTTTTGGAGGAATAAAGGAACATCTGACAAGATCAAATTTGTAGAGGTCGGCAATCCATTTAGAATCCTTTTTGTCCGTTTTCTTGCCTTTAATGGCTTTGACATACTTCGGATGTGTAAGGCAGACATCAATGTCATTTTCGAGATAATTAAAAATAGGAATCCAATACTTTCCGGTGGATTCCATACAAACATGATAGCAATTATTCTCGATAAGCCAGTTGTGAAACCTTTGAATATCTGAGTTGATGGTTGAAAAAGATTTTTGCAGATATTCGGATATGCCGTCCTTATTGGTAGTTACGATGGTTGCAACGATAACATTTTTGTGGACATCAAGTCCACAGCAGATGGAGTATTTTAACTTCATCATTAAGTATCACCACCTTAATAAAAAGGGAATAGCAACATTGACTGTCATCCTGCGACTGAATAAACATGGTTTATTACCAATGATAAGAGTCCGGGCTCAATGTCCCACTTGTTTGTGCTTGTAAGGATGACGGCACATATAACTATACGGGGTCGAAATAAATTCGCCACTTCTCCTTCCGTGCTCTGTAGTGTATTGCTATTCCTTGAAAGAATTATAAATCAAAGAGTGGAGGGGCACAACATTTTTCATAACTTGTTTGTGCCTTGAGCGAAGCGAAAGGAATGACAAAAACTATGAATAAAGCAATTGGAAAATATAAGTGTCCATGTTGTGGATTTTATACTTTTGATGAAAAGCTTAATGGTAATTATGATATATGTCCAGTGTGTTTTTGGGAGGATGATCCAATACAATTAGAGGATAATGAATATAAAGGTGGAGCTAATCGAGTTAGTCTCATACAGGCAAGGCATAATTTTTTATTGTTTGGTGCATGTGAAGAAGAAATGAAAAAGCATGTAAGAAAACCTAAAGAAGATGAATTGCGTGGTATTGATTAGCAATGTGCATTTTTCAGTAATTATAGAACGACGAATTTGATGGAGAGAATATTATGGAATATGATTTGTTTAGGAATAATGTACAGCAAGTAAAGGCTAAGAAACCGATACTTTTCGCCCTTGAAACTGATACTCCGCCTTCTATAGATAAAATAGAAGATTTTGAGAAAATATACAGGATGGTTTTGCCAGAGAAATATAAATTGTTTATCATTGAGTTTGGTGGAGGATATTTTGGATATGCCAATATATATTCGTTGGACAATAGTAGCAATTATTTCATAATGAAACATAAGTCATTTGTGCCAAATGGCTATCTTCCGATTGCTGATAATGGTTGTGGAGACTTTTATGTTTTAAAATGCAATGGAGAATATTGCTCTGACAAAATCTATTACTATACACATGATTCGCAAGAAATTACCGAAACAGCATATCATGACATTTTAGAGTATTTGTTAGATGTAGGATTAAAAGCATTGTAAACTTCTAATTTTTAGAATAGCATATTTTGATAGTATGAAGGAGATAAGGTTAAGATGAAAATTCCAGAGTTTAAGTATCACCCTGATCCTATTAAGACGGGAGCGTTTAGTCAGGGAGAATATAGAAAATGCGATTGTTGCAATGAAAGTACAAATATTTGGTACAGCGAACCATTTTATACTGCAAAGGATGGAATAGAATGTTTATGCCCAAATTGCATTGCAAACGGAATGGCTGCTTCAAAATTTGATGGAGAATTTCAGGATCCAGAAAGTACAGATCGTGTTTCTAATCCTGACAAGTTAGATGAATTAATTCACCGGACACCGGGATATTTCGGTTGGCAGCAAGAATATTGGATTGCTCATTGTGATGACTATTGTGCTTTTGTTGGACACGTTGGATGGAAAGAATTGGTTGATATGGGGATAGATGGTCAAATTGAAAAGAACTATGATCAGAATTTGAATGGGTTTGATATAAAAGATGTAAAAGAATGTATGTATAATGAGGGTGGAATGCAAGGATATCTTTTTAGGTGCTTACATTGTGGAGAGCATTTTTTATATGTTGATTGTGACTGATAAAATTGAAATTATGTCGATGCAATGAAAGCGACAACTTCTTATTTATGGAGGTATATATTATGAGAGTAATCATTTCAATCATTCTTATGGTAATTGCAGCGTTGGTCGGTTTTTTCTTTGGTGCTGGAATGAACGAAGCAATGGGTGGAGCAATACTACTTTCAATGATTACAGGTTTTGCTTGCACTATTAATGCTATTGAAAAGAACAAGAAGGACTGACAACTTCAAGTTTGTAAAACTGATGGAATAAAAAAATGTAAAGCTGGGAGCATTAGCTTACGGCTTTTTAAGTTAAAGCAAATAGAAGTAAATAATAGTCAAAAAACAATCGACATCCGACCTCGTACACGTTATAATATAAGTAATCTAATAAGAAAACAGTGTTATCATTACTGCATTGCTAAATGAGAATGGTAGCCATAAATATGAATTCGTAGGAACGGAATGGTTGAACCCTCAGGGTGACAATGTCACTCATTTGTCAGCGAGAGGTGCTTAACTTAGATGATTTTCAGTTTTCTTATTTTGACATGGATTTACAGGAAGGGTAGAAAAATTAATGATTTCATTGACTTATCCTAACTCAAAATAATATAGGTTTCCAACGGGGGCTTGAGCTCCTAAGCGCTAGTTGTGGGTTCAATTTCCGCCGGGAACATCGATTTTTTGCAACAATGATCGTGAAAATTCATAGTTGCTTTTTTTATTTTATGGTGCTTGCGAGCACCGAAAAATTATAAAAATGAGTAATTGGAGCACCGAAAATATATTTATTTCTCTGCGGCTTTTCTTCCAGGATGGGAGAGTGCCGCGGAGAATTTTTTGCGAAGAAAGAATTACCATAGCTTTTATAATTCCGGGAAAACATTTATCTAAGAAAAGAATACAATATTAACATGAATATCATGAATATAATATTGGAGGCTGTGAATATTCCCAAATACTTCCCTCTCAGATTCCTGTTTTCTTTTGCAATATATTTGAAACTTATCAGGCTTGCCATGGATGCAATCAGAGTGCCGAGACCTCCAATATTGGTTCCGACAATTAAAGCCCGGTAATTATCTGTAAAGCCGGATAAAAGAAGCGCAGCGGGAACATTGCTCATAATCTGGCTGGCAAGAACAGCAGTAAGTGTTTCCCTTCCTGCCATGATTCTTTCCAGAAAACTGCTGAATTGCGGAATCCTTCCAAGGTTGCCGATAAAAATAAATAATGCGATAAAGGTGGCAAGCAGGGAGTAATCCACCCTGCTTATATTTTCCCTGTTTCTTAGCAGCATATATATAAGAACCAATACAAGAGGAATCTGGTATGGAATGATACGTGCAACAGTGAGCAGGCAGATTGTAAATAAGATCAGGTAAGCGGCCAGGTATTCCATGTTAAGTTCTTTTCTGTCAGAGAATCCCAAAAGAGTTTTATCTTTTTCGGAACCGCATACGTGAGGTGCTTTGGCAGCGGCTACCTGTATCCATATCAGAAGAAGGATAAGTGCTGTGGCGGAATAGGGAAGCATCAGGGTTATTAATTCTGCCGCGGACATCCCTGCTCTGGCATATAGATAAAGGTTCTGCGGATTTCCGATTGGTGTGAGCATGCTTCCGAGATTAGCAGCGATTGTCTGCATGGCTACTATTTTAAGAAGCCAGTAATTGCCCAGTTCCTTTGGCAGTTTATGCACAATGATCAGTGCAAGAGGAACAAAAGTAATCAATGCCACATCATTGGTGATCACCATTGACAGGAAGAAACATAAGAGTACCAACAGCCTGATCACACCCACAATTCCCGATGTTCCCATCAGCAATTTTTTGGCAAGTATATCAAAAACACCAACAGCCTTCAAACCAGCTACAATTGCCATCAAACAGAAGAGGAGCCCGAGAGTCCTGAAATCGATATAAGTAAAATAAGCCTTATCCGGTCTGACCCAGAACATAGAAAGAAGCGCCAGGATCACTGCAATTGACAAAACGGTTTCTTTCCTGAAAAAAACATATAATTTTTGTAACATAATATTTCCTTTCCGGTCTGATACGACCGCGTATAAGTATATCACAGAAACATCCAGAAAAAAAAAGAATCTAAATTTCAAAACACTGAATCTGTATGCATGATGAGAAGGACGTTTTTGACGTCTGCTCTTGACATGCCCGAAATCATGTCGTATATATAGTAAGAGCTGGAAGCTCCAATTTAGCGCTTCCAGCTGAATCATTATCATAGAAGATTATTATTGGCAGACTTTTCTTCATAGTCTCTAAATTTTAGTTATGCACATTTTAATGCGCGAAGTTTGAGTCAATAATTTACAAAGGAAGGGAAAACGATCATGGAAAAGATCAAAAAGCGTATAGCTAACTTAAAGGTTGAAGGAAAATTAAAAGTATATCAAATGACAGTGCTTGTTATGACATTATTTTTAGTGTTGGTGGCACTGATCTCGACAGTAGTGATCCGTTCAAATATAGAGAAGATCACGAAGGTCTGGTCTCCGTCATTGGAATATCTGCAGGATTTAGAGACAATGACTGCGAAATACAGAATCAAACAGTATCAGCATCTGGTAGAATCAGATGCAGCAGTCATGAACTCCTGCGAAGAAGAAATCAAGAAGCTGGAGAGTCAGATCCAGGATACCGATGCGAAGCTGGAGGCAATCATGTCTGCAAACAGCAAAGCTCAAAAAGGACAGGACGATTACGAAGTAGCAAACGCTGCATGGGAAAAATACAGGGGTGCTTCAGATGAAATCCTGCAGTTGAGCCGTGAGGGTAAACAGCAGGAAGCATCGAAACTGATGACCGGAGAGGTGTATGAAGACTATAAGTCATTTTCTAAGAAATTAACTATATTATGTGACAAGTTCCAGGTAGAATTAGATCAGGCAAAGACCATGGCTAATGTATGCACTGTAATCATATTTATTGTGATCGTGGCAGCGGGTCTTGCGATTGCTGTAGTGACGACACTGATCGGAAAGATCATTACCAATTCCATTACCGAGCCGGTAAAACAGATAGATGCAGCAGTTGCCAGCCTGCGTAAGGGCGAACTGTCTAATGTAGAAATGCTTACCTATGAGTCTGAGGATGAGTTTGGCGATACCATCAGGAATCTGAAAGAAGCCATGGGTATTCTGGCAGATTATGTCAGCGAGATCTCTGTGGAGGTAAAGGCAATAGCGCAGGGTGACCTGACCAGAAATGGTGATGATATTACAGATTTCCTGGGCGATTTCTCGGAATTGAAGACATCACTGCTGTATATTCTGAAACGGTTTAACAGTACCCTGACCGAGATCAGCAATCTGGCAGAACAGGTATCATCGAATTCATCCGAGGTGGAAAATGCATCAAAATCCCTGGCGGACGGTGCAACAGAGCAGGCAGGAGTCATCGAGGAACTGAATGCCACCATTGACACGGTTGTGGATATGGCTGAAGATACAGCGAAAGAAACGCAGAACGCATCGGCACGTGTAAAAGCCTCTGCAAACAAAGCGAACGAAGAAAAAGAAAAGATGAACGAGCTGCTCACGGAAATGGAGCACATTACAGAAATCTCCAAGGAGATCGGTAATATTATCACAGATATCGAGGATATTGCTTCCCAGACCAACCTGTTATCCCTGAATGCTTCCATTGAAGCTGCCAGAGCAGGAGAAGCAGGAAAAGGCTTTGCGGTGGTTGCAGATCAGATCGGCAAGCTGGCAGCAGATAGTGCAAAATCTGCTGTAAATACAAGAGATCTGATCGATAAGACCTTAGTGGAAATCGAAAAGGGCAATACGATTACAAGAACAACAGCAGACGCATTCAATCAGATCATTACAGATATGGAGTCCTTTGCAGAGCTTGCAGAGAACACCATGGAGAAAGCCAACTCCCAGGCAGAGTCCTTGGAGCAGATCGGCCAGGGAATTGAACAGCTGTCCGGCGTAGTACAGGGCAATGCTGCATCCTCAGAAGAGAATACCGCGATCAGTATTAATCTGGCAGAGGGAGCAGCCAAGATGCATGACCGCGTGAATATCTTTAAGCTATTCTAGAAAATGGCAGGAATAGAGTGAAGCTGTCGGAAGGAAGGTTCTTGTTGTGATTGATGATATATTTAAAGTGTTTGGAGAGCAGACAGGAGAAATCTTATTTGAGATCATTACAGATTGTATGGATGATTACCTGTATATATTTGATCTGCAGAATAATACCTTTGAGATTTCACAGTCAGCTGTGGAACGGTTTAATATGTCGAAAAATGTTCTGACAGATGCTGCAAATGAAGTTATGAAGGTAGTATATGAGGAAGACCGCAGGATGCTTGCAAAGCATCTTGCGGATATATGCGAAGGAAGAGAAAATGTACATAATCTTCATTACAGGTGGCTTGATAAAGAAGGTATGCCGGTCTGGATTAACAGCCGTGGTATCGTGATCATTGATCAGCAGGGAAAGGCAGAGTATCTGGTCGGGTGTCTGAATGAGACCGGCAACAAGAGAAGAGCCGATAATGTCACAGGACTGCTTGGCGGTCCGGAATTCCTTGCTTACCTGCGTGGACAAAAAGAACCCATTACCAAGGGATTTTTTATGCATGTAGGAATTGATGATTTTGGAGCGATCAATAGCTCCAGGGGAGCTGATTATGGTAATTATATCCTGAGAAGCGTAGCCGGCTGTATGAAGGAATGCCTTTCAGACAAGCAGAGAATTTACCATCTGGTAGCGGATCAGTATGTGATCGTGGATCTGGAAGCTTCCTCCGCAGAAGACGCTGTGGCACTGAAAGAAAAGATTACAGATAAACTTCGTAATTTCATAGTAGCCGAAAATTATGAAGCTATATTTTCTATTTCTATTGGTGTTATCGATGCAGCAACATTTTGTGAGGGAACCGAAGAATGCCGCAAAAAGTTTGAATTTGCCTTGAAACAGGCAAAAAGCATGGGGAAAAATGGATTTTATATTTTTGACCAGGATGACTATGAGGTCCTTTTACGAAAAGGAAGAATCATAGCAACACTTCGTAATGCTATTGTGAACGATTATGATGGCTTTGAAGTATACTACCAGCCGATCGTGGACTGTCAGTCCGAACAGATCATTGGAGCAGAGGCACTGATGCGTTTTTCCATGATAACGGAAGAAGGACGGGAGTTTGTTTCACCGATGGAGTTTATCCCATTATTGGAAGAGACCGGATTGATCATTCCCGCTGGAAGATATATTTTGAACGAAGCTGCAGCAATGTGCTGTGAAATGCAGAAATATATTCCTGACTTCCGGATGAATGTAAATGTATCCTATGTTCAGATCCTGCAAGGCAATGTGGAGCGCGATATTCTGGATGCAATTCAAAAATATTCATTACAGCCGGAATGCTTATGTGTTGAAATGACAGAAAGCGGATTTATGGATATGACACCTTCGTTCTGTAAATTCCGTAAAACTCTGGACAAGAACGGGATTCCCTTTGTGATCGATGATTTTGGAACAGGATATTCGAATCTTCATTGTATTCGTGATATGAATCCAAGTTACGTGAAAATGGATAGGGATTTTACTGCCAAGGCGATGAACAGTGACAGGGATTATGAATTATATAAAAATATCATCCCCATGGTACATTGTATTAACGTCAGGATATGCGCAGAAGGCATCGAGGAAAAAGAATGGCTTCTGAAAATGAAAGAAATGAAGGTTGATTATCTGCAGGGATATTATTTTGGAAGACCATGCGGAAAAGAACAGTTTCTGCAGCAATATGCCAGTGGCATCAACGTTAAATAAAGAGAGTAAGGCAGACTCTGCTATGTGGGGCTGCCTTATTTTATGGTCTTATCAGAATGAGAAACAACAAATGAAATACAGAAGCATACATATACTATGGAAGGATTATATTCATGAAAGAAGAACTAAGAATAGATATTGTCGGACTTGCAGGAGCCTGTTCCTATGCTTTGGACAGTATAGAAGCAGAGTTGGTAAAAATCAAAAACAAGCATGGAAAAAGAGTGGCTTATATAAGTGTATGCATGGCTGAATATCTGGCAATTCAAGGTGATGCGTTACAAGATTTAGCTATGTGTGCCTTACTGCATGATAATGCTTTGACACAATATATTACGGAAGAGCTGGAAAGGAATTATGTTATTGACATTAAAAAAGATTTGTCCGTAAGAAAAACGAATCTTCATTGTATTTATGGTGAAAAAAATATTACTAAACTTCCATTTAAAACAGATGTCTCAAATGTGATTTTGTATCATCATGAACATGCCGATGGAACTGGTCCTTTTCAAAAAAAGTGGAATGAAACCCCATTGCCTGCAAGAATTATTCATCTTGCAGATACCGTTGATATCATAGGAAATAGTATTAAAACTGATGATAATAGATGGGATTTTATATGTCAGTATCTTTCCCAAAAAAAGGATAGTCTATTTGATTCAGAATGTGTTAATGCTTTTCTTCATGTATTCACAAAAGAATCCTATATGTGTTTAAGTGATGATTCTTTTGAAACGAAGCTATGGGAAATTATTCCAAGAGAAAAAATGGTTTTTGATTGGGAAATGTGTAAAAATGTTGCGGATTTCTTTGCAAAGATTGTAGATTATAAATCTTCTTTTACAAGCAGGCATTCTATAGGAGTAGCTGAAAAAGCCTCCCTGCTTGCCAAATATATGGGATATGATTCAATCACGGTACAGAAAATGTATTTGGCTGGTGCACTGCATGATATAGGAAAAATGGCGGTAGGCAATGAAATTCTGGAAAAACCGGATAAGCTTACGGATGATGAATTTTCTACAATGAAAAATCATGCTGGTTATACATACCTTATATTATCGGAGGTTAATGATTTTGAAGAAATACGAGATTGGGCGGCTTTCCATCATGAAAAATTAAATGGAAAAGGGTATCCTTTTGGAAAAACCGCTGATGAATTAAATGAGCAGGAACGTATGATGGCATGTGTTGATATTTATCAGGCTCTTACGGAAGACAGACCTTATAAAGAGGGATTGTCCCATGAAAAAACATGTGATATTCTTGATGACATGGCACATAAAGGTTTTATTGATTCAGATATTTCAAAGACAATTAGAGAATGTTTTGGAAGAACCTGATGCCATATATGAAAACAGAGGGTGTTTCAGACAATAGTATTTTCAGTTATGTACTAGTATGACTCTTACGAGGAAACACCGGCACGACATTCCAGATTACATCATGTTCGATCGGAGAGGTAACTGTAGAAAAAATTGGTAAAAGTGCTGTATTTTTCGGGGGGGGGGTACAACATTTTATGTGAAAAATAGAATAAAAAAATTGTTCCTGAAATTTATTGACTTTGAGAAAAAAATTTGATATATAAGAGTCGAATAATGGAGAAAGGAAATAGCAAACTATGCCGTCAAAGAAAAATATGATGAAAAAGAACTTGGAAAATTTGCATCTGAAGGAAAGGATAAACTATGGCTACAGAAAAGTCATTATTATGATGTTAGTCTCAGGTCTGTTTTCTATTGTGGTTATAGGTATGCTATTTGCCAATACGATGCATTATGTACAAAATGTTACTGTTGCAGACCGGGCGGTGAAAACCTGCAGGATAAATGTTAACGCAGCAGCGAGAAATATCAGGGAAATGGCACTAGAAAATGATGCATCCTCTTATGACGGTTATGAGCAGACGGTAGAAAGACTGCTTGCAGAAGTTGATACCCAACTGAAAAATTTAAAGAAATCCGGAGTTGTTCCGGATGCGGATTATGAAGAATACGCATCTGCCCTTACAGACTGGGGAAACATTGGTTATTCCATCATGAAAGAAATCAAAAGCGGTGACAAGGATAAGGCAGTTGATTCAATTCTGAATGATTGTACCCCGGCATTAAATAAAGCCGTAAAAATTGCAACAAGATTAGATGAAATGACCGATGAGGTAAGCAGCCAGGCAGTCAGAATTACGGTTATTTTTGCAGTGGCAGGAATTGTGTGTATTATTATTTGTCTGGTTTTGGCATGGAAACTGACAATAAAAACAGGCAAAAAAGTACTTGAGTCAATTTTAGTACCATTACGTGAAGTGGAAGCCGTTGCACAGGAATTAACAGATGGAAACCTGCACAGCACGCTGGACTACCGTTCAGATGATGAGATTGGAAGACTGGCACACAATATGCGCAAATCCATCCGCATTCTGGGAAGCTATGTAGATGATATTGGACGTGCAATGAAGATGTTTGCAGAAGGAAATTTTGATGTGCAGCCGGAAGTAGAGTGGAAAGGGGATTTCGTTGGAATTCTAAACTCCTTTATGTTGTTTGAAGAAAGCATGGCAGAGACCATAAAGGGAATCCAACATGTTTCAGATGAAGTTTCGGGTGCCGCAGATCAGGTAGCATCAAGTTCCAATGACCTTGCGGATGGAGCAACAAATCAGGCAGCAGTTGTAGAAGAACTGACCGCAACAGTCGCAGGTGTTTCTGAACAGGTAGGAAAAAATTCACAATCCGCAAAACAAATCAGTGGAAGAGTAGATGAACTTGGAACTGCCATTCTGGAAAGCAATGGTAAAATGAGGGATATGGTTGATTCCATGAATGAGATCAATGGGGCATCAAAAGAGATTGACAAGATCATTGCAACAATCAATGAAATTGCGTCCCAGACGAATCTGCTTGCATTGAATGCTTCCATTGAGGCTGCAAGAGCAGGGGAGGCAGGAAAGGGATTTGCAGTGGTAGCGAATCAGGTAAATGTGCTGGCAGACCAGAGTGCCCAGGCAGCAAAGGAATCAGCAACATTGATTGAAACCTCTGTGAAAGCCGTGGAAAAGGGTATGGTGATTGCAGGGCAGACGGCATCACAATTGCAGGAGGTCGCTGAGAATTCCCAGATCATTACAAAAGAAGTCACAAATATTGCAGAAACGTTAGAGACACAGACAACAGAAATCCAACAGATTAATGATGGAATTGAACAGATCAATGATGTCGTACAGACGAATTCGGCAACATCCGAAGAATGTGCAGCAGCCAGTCAGGAGATGAGCAGTGAAGCGGAAAATCTGCGTGAAATGATCCGGAAATTCAAAGTTGCAGAAAATAGAAATTAAAAACGGTGCAAAAAATTATTGATGATGAATTTACATATAAATTTGTCGCAGGCAGGAACTATAATTTGACTCGTGACATATATAAATCCGGGAAAAGGATGCAATGAGGAAATGTGCGTTATTGGTTTTAAACTGATAATGCACATTTTTAAAATATATGAACAGTAATATCATCGCAAAAAAGCATAAAAGTAGAAAAAGTTAAAAATATCGTGGATATAGTGATAGAATTGTTGAAAAAAGTAAGTTAAAATACAGGAAAACAACAAGTGTAAAGGGGAAATTTTATGGAATATTCAGCAATTTTTCATGATATGGATAAAAGGTTTAGCTATGCGGTTGATAAGGATTTATTCGTGATACGCGTGCAGGTAAAAAAGGATGATATGAAGGAGGTAATCCTTCACTATGAGGACAAGTATATACCTATGGAGCGCAAGGATACCAGAAAGACAGTTCCGATGAAGAAGGTTGCTGTTTCACAGTTTCATGATTATTATGAAGCACAGATAAAGATGCATTTGATCTGTCTGCGTTACTTTTTCGAATTTACGGACACGCAGGGAGAAAAGGTATATTATGGAAATTATGAGTTTGATAAGGAATGCATTACAAACAGGGACAGAATGTTTGACTGTCCGCAGAACCTCCGGGAGGAAGAGATGTTTGAGGTGCCGGAGTGGGCAGCAAACAAGGTCGTGTATCAGATTTTCCCATCCCGTTTTGCAGCAACGGAGCCGGTAGACAAAGAACTGTGGTATAAAGCACCGATTACGCCTATGGATGATCTGCATGGAAATCTCAGGGGAATCATCGAACATATGGATGATATTCAGAATCTGGGAATCGATGTGCTGTATATGACACCTATCTTTCAATCAAATTCGTGCCATAAGTATGATACCACGGATTACTACCAGATAGACCCGTCTTTTGGAACAACAGAGGATCTCAAAGAGCTGGTACAAAAAGCGCATGAGCGTGGTATGAAGGTAGTCCTGGATGCGGTATACAATCATACGGGAAGAGAATTTTTTGCGTTTGCGGATATCCTGGAAAATGGTGAAAAATCCAAATACCGGGACTGGTATTTTATTGATGGATTCCCGCTTAAAAGCGAATGGGGAGAGATCCCAAACTTCAAATGTTTTGGTTATTATGGCGGAATGCCAAAGTTAAACCTGAAAAATCCTGAAGTTGAAAAATACATTACGGATGTTGCATGCTACTGGATTAAGGAATGCGATATTGACGGATGGAGACTGGATGTAGGGGACGAAATCAGCCATTTCTTCTGGAAGAATTTCAGAAAGGCAGTCAAGGCAGTAAAGAAAGATCTGCTGATCATTGGGGAAATCTGGCATTATGCTGGAGATTTCCTTGAGGGGGATGAATGGGATACGGTCATGAATTATCCATTTTACCTGAACCTGATTGATCTGCTTGCAGACGAAAAAATTACGGTCAGCCAGTTCGTACAAAATCTTGGATATTTGAAGGGACGCTTAAACAAAAACTGTTATCCCCTTATGTGGAATCTGATCGACAGCCATGATACCGCAAGATTTTTACATCTGTGTAACGACAATAAGAAAAAGCAGCATCTGGCAGCCGCTTTTCAGTTGTTATTGCCGGGAATGCCTATGATTTATTATGGAGATGAGTATGCGATGCCGGGAGCAAACGATCCGGACTGCAGACGGGGCATGTACTGGGACGAAGAATACCAAGACAAAGAGATGTATGAATGGTACAAACGGCTGATTCAGGTCCGGAAAAGCCATGCATGCATTGTAGAAGGCGAACTGGCTGGGATCGTCACGGAAGATGAGGAAGGGACAGTTGTCCTGATCAGAAAAAATGGTGAAGAGACCATTGCCATGATTTTCAACTGCAGCAGCAGTGCAAAAAAATTTAATGAGTACACCGAGAAGTACAATCTGCTTACCGAAAACACCTTTGATGGAAAGGTAGAGGAGTTTGATGCTGCGGTAATCGTGCTTTAAGAAGCCTTATGGCAGATGGTTTCCCGGGAGTTTGTCTGTGGGAAGAATAGGGAAAGCACCAGTATTTCTGGTCATGTAAAGTACGGAGGATGATATGATGAATGTAAAAAAGAATGATGGAAAACGGTTTGGGGCAATCGTACTTAGCCTGATGTTATTGCTTTCCATGGTGCTTCCATATCCTGTGATGGCAGACCAGACGGCGGCAGACCAGACGGCGGCAGCTTCCGTTTATACCATTCACAAGACAGGTGATGATAAGGAAAATTTTGTGATTGTTATCATGGGTGAAGGCTATACCCGGGAACAACAGGATCAATTTTTGAAGGATGCAACGGCAAAAGCACAGGGGCTGCTAAAGTGGTCTCCTTATAAAGAGTATTCCGACAGGATCAATATTTATGCAGTACAGACGGTATCCAGTGAAACTGGTGTGGGCGTGATGTATGGGGAGTCGAACCCGGACACATATTTTCATGTGCAGGCATTCGGAAAATCCTGCTATTTTGCAAAGGACGGGGAAGATAAAGCCAAGGCACTGAGGGCAGAACTGGAGAGCAGATACCTGGATACCGGTGCAGCCGTTGGAACCATCCATATCATTTGTAATACAACTGCGAATATTGGTTCTTCTTCCAATGCACTCTTTTCTTTTTCGGCAAATTCGGGTGAGAATGAGCAGGGGGATGTCATGACCCATGAAATTTCCCACAGCATCGGAAGATTAGGCGATGAATACGATAAAAAGCTGCAGGGAGAAAATATTTCCGATACCTCGGACCCGGATAAAATTAAATGGCATAAGATGCTTGGGTTCCGTGGAATCGGAATAACGGCAGCAGGAACAGAAACGGTATTTGCACCGAGCCGCGTCTGCATGATGCGGGATCTTGGGAATCCGTTCTGTGAAGTGTGTAAGATGGAACTGGCGCGGAGATTAAATAACCGTGATTATGTCAGCAGGCAGGCATCTGTTTATGTGTGCGATCCTGAAATTACAATTCCACATAGCAGGACAGGAACACTTGACAGGGATAGTGACCAATACCGGGTCGATGAGACAAATATCACAAAAGCAAATGGAAAGGATCTGGAATTCCGTACAGTCGTACAAAATATGGTGGATGCCAAACAGCATTTGAAGATTACTTTCCGCATTATTGGAGCAGACAATACAGTCAAATATGAAAAAGAAGAAACATATACCGTTCCGCCACACAGTAACTGGTATGATCCGGATGCTGCCAGAGAGTCCCTTTCTGTCACGCTTCCTGCGGTAAATGGTCTGGTTTCCGGGGACAGACTGGAAGGAAAGATCATAGATGAGGATACCGGGGAAATTCTGGCTGATAATCAGACAGCAGGGCAGGAGTGGAGTACCGTAACGATTCATTATATGCTGCAAAACGAAGACGGAACCGAAACAACAGTGCCTGATACGGCACCTGCGACAGTATATGTACCAAAGAATTCTGCGTATACGTTAAGAAGTCCGGATTTATATGGATATACATGTGTAGGAAACAGTGCAAATCAGGGAGAAATAAACATCACAGAGGATCACCGGGAGATCACTTATTATTACCGGAAAAACAGTGAGAGGACGGAAATACAAACCGTACCTGTCCGTGTAACTTATGATGGAAAACCCCATACATTTGATATCAAACAGGAAGATGGTGTACAAATCCGTTACTGTTTGACAGAAAACGGATCGTATACACAAACGGAGATGCCATTTTACACAGAAGCAGGCCAGTATAAGATTTATTTTAAAGCAGAAAAGGCATCTTTTATTCCAACATACGGGGAAGCTGTCCTGGAAATCGAAAAGGCTTCCACCAACATGCAGCTGACCGCAAAAACCGATACGGTCAAAGGTGCGGGGACAGTAGAATTACAGCTTTGCAGACAGGGGATTCCGGAAGATGCCGGGATAAAAGTAACCTGTGATGTTTCCGGAATTGCACTAGAAGAAAAGGGAACGGATCACTGGATGGCAACACTTCCGAATGAAACGAAAACATATACGTTCACCGCATGTTATAATGGGAATGGCAACTATACAGGAAGTAAGGCAGATTGTCAGGTCCGTGTAACGGCGGATCATTCCCAGACCGGGGGCGGTTCTGGCGGAAGTTCCGGAGGCAGTTCCGGCGGAATATCCGGAGGCGGTTCAAGTGGAGGTTCTGGCGGAAGTTCGGGTGGGAGTTCCGGCGGAGGTTCCGGAGAAAATGCCGGTGGAAGCACGGACGGATCATCTGGCAATGTTTCACCGGATTCCGGCACATTACCGGCACCGGATCATGCAAAAGAAGAACCAGGGAATGTGACACCGCCATCCGCAGAAGACACGCCCGTTTCTGTTAAGAATCTTAATGTCAAAGTAAAATCTGCAGTTAAAAATAATACTGTCAAAGTGAAGAATATTGCAGCAGTTTTGAAAAAAGAAATTACAAAGGCAGAAAAAGAACAGGGTGGCAGGATAAAAGATCTGTCTGTTGAAATAACTTTTGATACGGGAAAAGCCAAAAATTGGAAGAATCTGCATCTTGAAATGGATAAGCAGGCGGTAAATTTACTTGTCAAAAAGAATGTAAAAGAATGGAAGGTCAATGGTGGTAATGTAAATCTTACCTTTGATTCGAAGGCATTAAAAGAATTAAAGAAAGAAATGAATACAGCTGTGGTTATCAAAATGAAACAGGCTGACAAGAAAAATCTTTCTGCCAGGGCAGGGAAAATTATTGGAAAACGTCCGGTTTATGATTTTTCCGTCACAGGAATAAAGAAAAAGCAGTCGTCTGTCCTGAAAAAGGGACGGATCAGGGTCGCTGTTTCCTATAATGCTTCGAAAAAGGAAAAAGACAAAAAGATTTTTGCATATAAAATTGATAAATACGGTGCAGCAGTTAAGATACCGGGATCTTATTATGATTCCGATACAAAGACTGTTAACTTTGTAAGCCGTGGGTTTTTCACAGTTGCAGTAGGTTGTGAAAAGTGATGAAACATAAAAAATCATCGTTCACGTTAAAAAAACTGTAATTCATGTCGAAAAAGACAAAAACCGGTTTTAATTTGGTATAATGATAGAACTCATTTTAGTAAAAATGAGTTTATACCGTGAATGATGGAGGGGATAACAATCATCGTTTTAGAAGAAATATTAATGGCAAACGGATTGACCGTGTTAATGATGTGGTTCCTTTTGTTTTGCAGACGAAAGAACAGAGAGAGCCTTCATGTGGGAGATAAAATATATGATGGAATAGCAATCGTAAATTTAGTGGGTGCATTGTCTGAAACCATTGCTTTTCTCGTAGATGGAAAACAGTTTACTGGCAGCCGGCAGATTAATTATATCTCTAACAGCATATGCTTTATAGGGACAGTCAGTATGGGTATGCTTTGGTGTATGTACGTGGAATTGCGTATCTATCGAAATTATAAAAGAATGGTTCAAAAAGCAGGAGTGGAGATATTTCCCTGGCTGGTAGAAGTAATTATTGTTTTATGTAATCTGTTTGGAACAGGGATTATGTTTAAAATATCCGGGGAGAATGTATACCAGAGAACTGCCGGTGTGCTGGTGGGATATATTTCGCTTGTCATATATTTTGCTTATAGTATCTATCTGGTATATCATTCCAAAAAACAAGGGGTTAACCTGAATTTTTTCCCGGTGATCTATTTCGTTGGTCCTTGTTTTGCAGGTGTGGTTATCCAGTTCCTTTTTTATGGAATTACATCATCATGGGTGCTGGTTGCGGTCGCATTGATATTTGTGCAGATGCAGTCATACGCAGAGAGTTTGTATATGGATGAGCTTTCCGGATTATACAACCGGAGATATTTTAATGCGGTGCTTGCGGAAAAGAAAATTGCAAGCCATAAATCCTTATATGGAATCATGATGGATGTAAACGATTTCAAGTGTATTAATGACAATTTAGGTCATAGTACGGGCGATAAGGCTATTTGTACGTTGGGAAATATACTCATCAGATCCATACCGGATGATGGTATGGCAATCCGGTATGCGGGAGATGAGTTTATTGTGCTGCTGTCAGGTGTTGATACGGAGCGTGTCTTAGCGACAATGGAGGAGATTAACCATAATCTGTCTCGGTTTAATGAATCCGGGATAGAACCGTTTCGTTTAAGTGTTTCCATGGGATACACGGAATTTGGGACAGAAGATGATGCAGAAACTTTTTTAATGCATATGGATGAGAAAATGTATGAGGAAAAACGGAAATATCATATGCGAAAGAAATCAGCCGGTTTGGAAAATAAAGTATAGCATTACGTTCCTGCCATTTGTCCGATAACTGGTTGCAATGGCACAAGAAAAGAAAATATTATAATCATCAAACGAGTAGCAGACTGGTGTAAATCCGGTTTTGCTGCTCGTTTTTATATTTATGGTTATAGGCAGGGATGCTCCGGATTTCAAGACAGTAAATAACCGTGTTATGGTAAAAAATAACGGTTTTTCTCAAAAATATACAATTTAGACTTGAAAAATATAAAAATATATGCTAATTTATACAAAAAGAAATTTCGTAAAATTTCGTAATGAAGGGAGAAACGAAAATGACAAGAAAACGTATAAGCGCATTGGGGATGGCAATTCTTATGCTTATCATGACAATCAGTACGGTAATACTGGATACCGTACCGGTCAAAGCGGATGGAGGACCTGTGATAGAATTTCATTATCACAGGGCAGATGGTGATTATGATCCATGGTCTGTATGGATGTGGGCCGAGGGACAGGAAGGAAATGACTATCCTTTAGAGGCTAAGGATGGTGATGCAGTTGCCAGAATTGAAATTCCAGCCGGTGTGACTTCCGTAGGATTTGTTGTAAGAACACAGGATTGGGCGAAGGATTATGAAGAGGATCAGTTCATTGATATATCAGAAATGATATCAGGAACCGTGATCGTTAAAGTCGAATCAGGTGTTGAGGGTTATACAAAGGAATACGGTGATGATGTAGTAAAGGGAATAAAGCTTAATACTGCAAAGTACAATGGGGATAAGACGATCACCGTCACAATGACTGGTGATATTGAAGGAGAACTTAAAAATGCCTTTAAGGTAGAAGGTAAAGATGGGGAAATTCAGATAGCAGATGTAAAAGAGGGAGATGATTCTACCTATATACTTACTCTGAAAGAGGAACTTGTCAATTCAAGTAGTTATCAGATTACATATGATGGTACCGTAAGTGATATCAGAATGCCAATCATATATTCAACAAAAGAATTTGAAGATGAGTATACATATGATGGAGATGATCTTGGTGCTACATGGAGTAAGGACAGCACAACATTTAGGGTGTGGGCACCTACTTCTGAGAAAGTTATGCTTAATTTATACGAGACAGGAGATCCGGACGATAAAGAGCCGAAAGAAAGCATTGAGATGAATGCCGATAAGAATGGAACATGGATTGCAAAAGTGGATGGGGACTTAAATGGAACCTACTACACATACAGTTCAACAATCGACGGTTCAACAAAAGAAGCCTGTGATCCATATGCCAGAACGACTGGTGTAAATGGACAGCGTGCCATGGTAATCAATCTTGAAGAGACAAATCCTGACGGATGGGATAAGGATACCAATCCACATGCAGGAGAGAGCATTAATGATGCGATCATCTACGAATTACAGATGCGCGATTTATCAGCAGACAAAAGTTCTGGCATAAAAAATGTTGGCAAATTCCTTGAAATGACGGAGACCGGAACAAAGACCAAAGATGGTATTTCAACTGGAATCGATCATATTAAGGAACTTGGTGTTACACACGTGCATTTACTTCCAATCTATGATTTTGGTTCCGTAGATGAAGGAAACGATCAGTCGAATTTATATAACTGGGGATATGATCCGGTTAACTACAATGTACCGGAGGGTTCCTATTCTACAGATCCACACAATGGGGATGTGCGTGTAAAAGAGGCAAAACAGATGATTAAGTCTATGCATGATAACGGACTTAGCGTTGTAATGGATGTGGTATACAATCATGTTATGAGTGCAGATGATTTCTGTATCAATAAACTTGTTCCGGGTTATTTTTCACGTATCAATGAAGACGGTTCGTATTCAAACGGCTCAGGATGTGGAAATGATACAGCATCCGAGAGAAACATGGTACGGAAATATATTGTGGATTCCGTATGCTACTGGGCAGATGAATATCATATGGATGGTTTTAGATTTGATCTGGTTGGACTTTTAGATACCGATACAATAAATGAGATTGTAGAGGAAGTACACAAGACACATCCGGATGTTATTTTCTATGGGGAAGGATGGACAATGGAGACCGGTGTCACAAAAGATAATGTGACATTGGCTACACAGAGAAATTCCGCTTCCACTCCGGATTTCGCATTTTTCAACGACAATATGCGTGATGGATTAAAAGGAAGCGTATTTGATACTGCAACATTCGGATTCGTATCAGGAGCAACGAATGCAGAGAAGAAAATGGCAGATTCATTCATGGCAAACGAGTCATGGTGCAAAGAGCCAAGCCAGATTATCAACTATGCATCATGCCATGACAATAACACACTTTTTGACAGAATTGCAGGTTCTAAAACAACTTCGAGTGAAGAGGACATCATAAAGATGAATAATCTTGCAGCAGCATTTTATATGACTGCAGAAGGTGTGCCATTTTTGCAGGCAGGAGAGGAAATGCTTCGCACAAAGGTTAATGATGATGGAACATTCAATTCAAACTCATACAATGCAGGAGACGAAGTAAACAGCATTAAGTGGGATACATTATCCGACAAGAAATACGCAGATGTATTTGAATACTATAAGGGACTTATTAAGTTCAGAAAGGCACATCCGGCACTTCGGTTATCTACATCACAGGATGTGAAAAAATATGTAAAATCCGTAGAAGGACTTGGGGATAATATTGTAGGAATTAATATAAAGGGCGGTCAGAAAGACGAAAGTGCAAAAGAGATGTATCTTCTTTTTAATGCAAACACTGACAAGGCAAAAGTTACAATTCCGGAAGGAAAATGGAAAGTCTGCATAAACGGACAGAAAGCTGGCGTTGAGACCATCGAGACAATCAAGGGTGGCGAGTATACAATGGATGGTATCAGTGCACTTGTACTTGTAAAACAGGATGGTGCGGTCATGACGATTGTTATTGTTCTGATTGCAGCAGTGGTAGTTGTTGCGGCAGGAGTTGTAATTGTTGTAATGAAAAAGAAAAAAGCAAATAAATAATGAAGTTTATAATTAGTGTCTGCTTACTCAGCAGGCACTAATTATTTTGTATGGAATATCTGCATGGCCCCATAAGTATGCGGCAAATGCGGAGCCGTGGCCTTTCTCGACGGGCAGGAAAAATTCCGGCAGGTTGCGCACGTATTACACAATTGCTTGAGATTGGCGTGTGTTGTTGTATCCAGATGCAGGATCAGCGTTGCTGTCTTAAGCGGCCGGAGCATCTGCCCCTCGGTAAGCTGGATGCCATCCGGGGCAAGCCGCCCATAAATCTGTGGGAGCAGGTCAAGGCAATAGGTATCTCCCAGAAAAGATAATTCTGCAAGATACAGGCGGCTCTGACGTTCTACCACATGTGCAAACTCTTCATAAGCCTTTGACAAAAGCATCAGGCTGATGCAGTCCACAATGTAAGCCTCCTGGATCTGTTCATGGTTCAGATATAATTCCGACAGTTCATCCACTCCGTTTCCAAGCGTCACAAACCCATAGGCATAGTGAGGCAGGGAAACCCCGTCTAAATCCTGATCCAGAGAGTAATACGCATAGGATTCAACCAGGGGAAGAAGTGCCGTATAAATTGCCTGAATATGGGGCAGGTCATCCGGAGGGAAATGGAAACGGCTGCAAAATTCGTTCCAGTCACCGGAGGATAATCCGGGAGTAAGTTTACATTTCATGGGATGTATCCTCCTTATCGGAAGCTGCCATAACGGCTGCAATTTCCTGAAAGCGGCCCGTGACCTTATCATAGTTCTTTCGGTGATGGGGAAAGCCACAGTTTATGCAGGATTTGATACCATTTTTTAAATATTCACAGTTTCCACCACAGGATTTCCCGAGTGTATAGAGGGGACAATAACAAAACAGACAGTTAAAGTCCTCCTCCGGGATTCCTTTATGGCATGGAAAATATTCACATTTTTTATTTTGAAAAAACTTATAATATTCGCTCAAAATGGTTTCCTCCAATCAAAGCACAATCATAGCATAATTATATCGGAACAACAAGCGGATCGCAAGAAATGCGAATGACATAAAAATTGCATTTCAGTGGGAAATGATACCTTTTGCCCCTTTTATCATTACATTATTTACATCTTTTTAAGAACGCAGGTATAGTGGCTCAGGCAATTGAGGGTTTGAAGCAAAAAGTTGAAAATTAAATAAAAAATACTTGACTTAAAGTTAACTTTAAATGGTATATTATGATAGATAAAATCGGAAGGAGAATTTATTATATGTATATCGAAAAGATTAACGGACCGGAAGATGTGAAGAAATTGAATATAGAAGAGATGACAGCTCTCGCAGAAGAAATGCGTCATGCATTATTAAAGAGGGCAAGTATTCACGGCGGGCATTTTGGCCCGAATTTTGGCATGGTAGAGGCAATCATTGCACTGCATTATGTTTTTGAGTCCCCAAAGGACAAAATGGTATTTGATGTTTCCCATCAGACCTATCCGCACAAGATGCTGACCGGTCGAAAAGATGCCTATTTATATGAAGAACATTACGACGACGTGACGGGATACAGCTGTCCGCAGGAAAGTGAACATGACCATTTTACGATCGGACATACCTCTACATCCGTCAGTCTGGCATGCGGTCTGGCAAAGGCAAGGGATCTTCGTGGGGAAAGTGCAAATGTGATCGCAATTATCGGAGACGGTTCTTTAAGCGGAGGAGAAGCCTTAGAAGGAATGGATTTTGCAGCAGAATTAGACAGCAACATGATCATTGTAGTAAATGACAATGATATGTCAATTGCAGAAAACCATGGAGGACTTTATTCAAATCTGAAATTACTCCGCGAGACAAACGGACAGGCAGAGTGCAATTTATTTAAAGCCATGGGACTTGATTATGTCTATGTGGATCATGGAAATGACTTAAGGGAACTGATCGGGGCTTTCAAACAGGTAAAAGACAGTAAGAAACCGGTTGTTGTCCACATTAATACATTAAAGGGAAAAGGTTATAAACCGGCAGAAGAGCATAAGGAAGAATGGCACTGGCATCTTCCATTTGATATTGAGACCGGAAAATCCCATTTTCCGGAAGTGGAAGATTATTCTTCGGTGACCTGTGAATATCTGATTGAAAAGATGAAAAAGGATCCGACAGTTGTTGCAATTACATCCGGAACCCCGACGATTCTCGGATTTACGCAGGAGAAAAGGAAACAGGCCGGCCGGCAGTTTGTAGATGTGGGAATCGCGGAGGAGACAGCGGTAGCACTTGCTTCCGGAATTGCCAAAGGTGGTGGAAAGCCGGTATACGGTGTGTATTCCAGCTTTATCCAGAGGACGTATGACCAGATTTCACAGGATCTGTGTATTGACGGGAATCCGGCAACGATTGTTGTGTATACGGGATCGGTATTTGGCATGACGGATGTTACCCATCTGGGACTGCAGGATATTCCGATGCTTTCCAATATCCCGGGACTGGTTTATCTGGCACCGACAACAAAGGAAGAATATCTGTCAATGCTTGACTGGAGTGTGGAGCAGAAGGAAATGCCGGTTGCGATCAAACTTCCGGGCGGAGACATGATTTCGGATGGCAGAGAAGTCACAAAAGACTGGAGCCAGCTCAACACCTATGAGGTAACGGAGAAAGGAAGCAAAATTGCACTGATCGGACTCGGAACATTTTATTCCCTGGCACTGCAGACCGCAGAAATGCTGGAGAAAAAAGGTATTCATGCAACGGTAATCAACCCGTATTATATTACCGGACTGGATAAGGGACTGTTGGAGAAGCTGAAGGCAGACCATGACACGGTAGTTACGCTGGAAGATGGCATCCTGAATGGTGGTTTCGGAGAAAAAATCGCAAGATTTTATGGAAGCAGTGATATGAAAGTCTATAATTACGGATTGAAAAAAGAATTCCTTGACCGGTATGATGTAAATGAGGTATTAAAAGAGAATCATCTGACAGCAGAGCAGATTGTAAATGACGTATTATAGAAGGCAGAAATAAACAACAAACCTTGTGAGAATCGACACAATATGGTAAAATATAACATACTAGAGCTTATTTTGCATAGTGGTTAGAATAGCGGGCTCATGGAAGGAGCGGTATCATATGAAGAATAAAGATTCGAAAGCAAGGATGCAGATGATTTTCGGGATACTTTTGTTTGCGTTTATTTTTATGGCAGAGTTGTATGCCATAGTCAATTTCCCGAAGATGTTTATTGTTCTGGCTGTTTTGGCAGCAGCAGATCTGATATGCCTGTATGTTGCAATCAGAGGCGTGATTTCAGTATATGAGACAAAATATGCCCGGAGAGAGGAACAGTATGAGAGTATTTTCAAGTCGGAAAAGGCATCATATCTCATGCTGAAAAAATATTTTGAGGAAATATCGGTGAAGCTTGCATACATGGAAGAGGCATCTAAGATTCCGACAGAGGAAATTGTTAATGCACAGAAGGGAATAGCGAAAGTAATTATCAAGCGGTCCCATGAGAATACCGATGCATTGATGAATTCATACGAACAGCTGATCGACCGGTTTGATACGTTCCAGAAAGGAATGGATGGGTTCGGTACAGTTGCGGGTGCTTATAAGGACGAGATTCTTTCAGCCTGTAAGGATGAAATTTCTTCGGTGCAGAAGGATGGAAAAGAACAGGAACATTCACAGGATAAAGAGATAGCCGCAAAGCTGCAGGAAATCATTATTGCAATGAAAGATATGGAACTGCGCCTGAATCAGACCATTATGAACAGTCAGAAAGTGGTTGTTTCCCAGCCGCAGGTTTCTGTACCTGTGGCAACACCTGTAGAGCCACAGCCGGCACCGCAGAATCATGTGGAAGAAATACCGGCAGAGCCGGAGATTTCACCAGAGCCGGAAGAAAGTATGGAGCCGGAGCCTGAGATTTCGCCGGATCTGGAAGAAAGTATGGAGCCGGAGCCTGAGATCTCACCGGAGCCGGAAGAAAGTATGGAACCGGAGCCGGAGATTTCACCGGAGCCGGAAGAAAGTATGGAGCCGGACCCGGAGATTCTGCCGGATATACCGGAAGAAGAGAGTTTTGAGCCGGAGGAAGAGCCTCCGGTCATGGCAGCGGATGAGATTATCCCGCCGGACCCGGAAGAATCCATTGAGGAAGCAGAAGAACTGGTAGAACCGGACCCGATTCCGGAGGATGCGATCGTTGAGGAAGCGAATGATGAGAACCTGCCGGAGGAAGAACTTTCGCCGATGCCGGATCTGTCCGATCCAAACCGCGCCATGAGCCCGGATGAAATAGCTGCCCTGTTTGCAAATATGGGCAATGACGACAATGCGGATAAAGCCGGGGAACCTGTCGAAGAAACGGTGGAACCGGAGGATATTCCCGAGCCGATTGAAGAGCCGGAAGCAGTAAAAGAAGCACCTCTTCAGCCGGAAGAACCGGCAGATCCCAATAAGGCATTAAGCCCGGATGAGATAGCTGCCCTGTTTGCAAGTATGGGAACCTGAAAAGAATAAAATAACAGGCAACGGACGCCATCTGTTCCACGTAAAAACGTGTGACAGATGGCGTTTTGCTATAAAAATGCCATACAATGAAAAAAAATAGTTGCATTTCTTTTCCATTGTGTTATACTTAGGTCGTTGCAATTTAATAGTTTAAAGCAGAGTAGACACATGTGCGTTAAGTGCCGGATGAACAGGGAGTTGTCACCCGGACGAAAAGAGAATCTTGCGGTACATGAGTCGCATCCCGCTGCATCCGAAGATAATATTATCTCCAGTTGTAGTACGGTGAGGTCTGCAAAGGAGGTAATTTTTTTATGAAAAAATTCGTTACTTTGTTCACCGATTCTTTCCGTGAATTAAAAGCGGTAAGAACCATCACTACCATGGCAATGCTTGCCGCAGTTGCTGTGATTCTAGGATTTTTCTCCATTGAATATGGACAGTTTATCCGTATCGGCTTTTCTGGTATTCCAAATGGTATCATTGATTATCTGTTTGGACCGGTAGTTGGAGGAATCTTTCATGGTGCGTTGGATATCATCAAGTATATGATGAAACCGACCGGACCATTTTGCCCGCAGTTGACACTGGTTGTCATTTTGGCAGGAATCCTGTATGGCTGCTTTTTTTACAAGAAAAAGCTTACCATATGGCGCGTATTGGCAGCGAAATTTGTAGTTATGCTGATCTGTAATGTGATTCTGACAACGCTTTGTCTGACCGTGTTATATGGACAGGCATTTATGGTGATTCTTCCGGCGCGTGCACTGAAGAATCTGATTATGTGGCCGATAGATTCGGTGATCTTTTTCGCTATTACAAAGGCGCTGGAACAGATTGGCCTGTTTCGGATGTTTCAGAAACCTGCACTGGCAAAATCCGCAAATATGCAGGGAAACTAAAACTTCATAAATAATAACAAAACCGTCCGAAATCTGAGATTCATCAGACTGCGGACGGTTTTTTGCAGATTCATTTATTTGCGAATGGGATGGGTGGCAATATGTTTTAAAATGCGGACAGCTGTCTGCATGCCTTCCACAGAGATGTGTTCGTATGGTCCGTGAAAACCATAGCCACCAGTGCCGAGATTCGGGCACGGCAATCCCATAAAGGACAGTCTTGCGCCGTCTGTACCGCCACGGATCGGACGGGAGAGCGGTGTCAGACCTTCGGAGGCAATTGCCTGTTTTGCCAGATCCACGATCTCCATTTTATCCTCAATGACAGAGAGCATATTCTCATACGAATGTTCGATGTCGAGCGTGACGGTTTCCGGTCCATATTTCTGATTCATGGATTGTGCAACGTCACGCAGATTCTGCAGCCGTTTCTCAAATGTAGTTTTGTCATGGTCACGAATGATAAAGGAAAGGGTGGCGGAAGCCACATCTCCGGACATATCGGTCAGATGATAGAATCCTTCCCGGCCGCTGGTGTGTGCCGGCGTTTCCGCTTCCGGAAGCCGGGAAACGATTTCACATCCCACGAGTGCGGCATTGACCATAATATCTTTCGCTTCGCCCGGATGAACATTTACACCTTTAATATGAAAGATGGCACTTGCGGCATTAAAGTTTTCGTAAGCCACTTCGCCTTCGTAATCACCGTCCACTGTGTATGCATAATCTGCCTGAAAGATAGCAAGGTCAAACAGATTTGCACCTGCACCGACTTCTTCGTCCGGCGTAAATCCGATCCAGACATCCCCGTGTGGTGTACCTTCTGCAATCAGTTCTTCCACGGCTGTCATGATTTCTGCAACACCTGCCTTGTCATCCGCACCCAGAAGTGTGGTACCGTCTGTCGTGATCAGGGTTCTTCCTTTTAAAGAGGCAAGGGATGGAAAATCACTTACCTTTAAAATATCCTGACTTCCTTTTAATAAGATATCCCCGCCATCATAGTCGGGAATGATCTGTGGTTTGACATCTTTTCCGGAAAAATCCGGGGCGGTATCCATATGAGCGATAAAGCCGATGGATTTACAGTTTTCCATGCCCGGTGTGGCAGGAAGCTTGGCATATACATAGCAGTGATCGGTGAGGAGTATATTGGTAAGACCGAGAGTTTCCAGTTCCTGCTTTAAGGTTTTTGCAAGCGTGAACTCACGCTCACTGCTTGGAATGTCACTGCAGGATTCATCGGAGGTTGTCCAATAGCTGACATATTTTAGTAATCTTTCTTCTACTTTCATGTTAAATTGTTCCTTTCAAATATGTTTTTAAAAAAATTTAAAAAAAATAAAAAAAGTGCTTGCTTTTTTAATACTCCTATTATATAATAACTCTTGTCTTAAGGAAAGACACAAAACAAACAATTTAAAAATGCGCGATTAGCTCAGCTGGCAGAGCACCTGACTCTTAATCAGGGTGTCCAGGGTTCGAACCCCTGATCGCGCATTTGAAGAGTGTCGGACTTAGAAATGTCTAGGTTTGGCGCTTTTTTATTTTCCAAAAATCTCCCTGCCGGTCGGCAGAGGATCTCCAGACCAGTGCGATAAAAAAGTGAACTAAATTCGTTAATAAACGTATAGTGGAAAAAAACCGGCAATGCTATACTAAATGCAGAATAAGGATCATAGGTCTTATAACAGAGCCTTGTATAATTTTAAATAATTTGAGGAGGTACTTATGGGAAACATAGGGGAATTGATTGCCGGTGGAAAGGCAATCCTCGGAATTGAATTTGGTTCGACGAGAATTAAGGCAGTGCTAATCGATGAGGCGCACAAGCCGATCGCAAGTGGGGACCATGTCTGGGAGAACCGTCTGGAAAATGGTTTCTGGACCTACCATGATGATGAGATCTGGGCAGGTTTGCAGGATGCCTATGCCAATCTGAAAAAAGATGTGGCAGACAAATATGATGTGAAATTGACAAAAGTTGCTGCACTTGGTTTTTCTGCCATGATGCATGGATATCTGGCATTTGATAAAGACGGAAATCTGCTGGTGCCATTTCGGACATGGAGAAATTCTACGACCGGTCCGGCTGCCGCAGAATTGAGTCAACTGTTTTCATACAATATCCCGGAACGCTGGAGTATCTCGCATTTGTATCAGGCGATCTTAAACGGCGAAGACCATGTAAAAGACCTTGCTTTCTTTACGACGCTGGCTGGCTATATCCACTGGCGCATGACAGGGGAAAAGGTGCTGGGTGTCGGTGATGCATCCGGTATGTTCCCGATTGATCCTAAGACAAAGCAGTACGATGCCGTCATGATGGATAAGTTTGAAGATCTGATCGCAGACCGCCACTTTGCATGGCATCTGGCAGATATTTTACCGGAGATCCGTCTTGCCGGAGAAAGTGCAGGAAGTCTTACTGCAGAAGGTGCAAAACTCTTGGATCCAAGCGGTGAATTAGAGGCAGGCATTCCGATCGCTCCACCGGAAGGAGATGCCGGAACGGGCATGGCTGCGACCAATAGCGTCAAACAGCGTACAGGTAATGTTTCCGCCGGAACATCCGTATTTGCCATGGTGGTTCTGGATAAGGAACTTACCAAATACTACCCACAGATTGACATGGTAACGACACCGGACGGAAGTCTGGTTGCCATGGTACATGCCAACAACTGCACAAGTGACCTGAATGCATGGGTTGGATTATGTGGCGAAGTCTTAGATACTTTTGGTGTAAAGGTGTCCGGGGATGAATTATATGGTACGCTTTATCGCAAGTCCTTGGAGGCAGACCCGGATTGCGGCGGATTGCTTTCCTATGGATTTTTGTCCGGCGAAAATATCATGAACTGCGTAGAGGGACGTCCGATGTTCGTACGGACTCCGGAGAGAAGGTTTACACTGGCAAACTTCATGCGGTCTCATCTGTATGCAAGTTTCGGTGCTTTGAAAGTCGGCATGGATCTGCTTTTACAGGAAGAAAAGGTTGAGATCGACGCTATCTATGGACATGGCGGTATCTTTAAGACCAAGGGCGTAGCCCAGAATTATCTGGCAGCAGCACTGGATACACCGGTTTCTGTTATGGAGACGGCAGGCGAAGGCGGTCCTTGGGGCATGGCACTTCTGGCAGCCTATCTGGTCAATAAGGAAGCAGGGGAGACACTTGCCGATTATCTGGCAGATCGTGTCTTTGCAGATGCGGTTGGCTCATCCGTTGACCCGGATCCAAAGGACGTAGAGGGCTTTGATGCATATGCCAAGACCTTTAAGGATGCGATCGCAGTAGAGCAGACAGCGGTAGAGAAACTGTAATTTTTGACAAAATGAGGTGAGGATCTTATGTTAGAGCAATTAAAAAGAGAAGTTTATGAGGCAAATATGCTTTTGCCAAAATATCAGTTGGTGACATTTACCTGGGGTAATGTCAGTGGTATCGACAGGGAGGCAGGACTTTTTGTAATCAAGCCGAGCGGTGTAGATTATGACAAACTGACACCGGAAGATATGGTCGTTGTGGATTTGCAGGGCAATAAGGTCGAGGGCAAGTACAACCCTTCTTCCGATACGGCGACCCACATGGTACTTTACAACCGTTTCCCGGATATTGGCGGTATCGTGCATACCCACTCTACCTGGGCGACATCTTGGGCGCAGGCAGGAAGAAATATCCCTTGCTATGGTACGACCCATGCAGACTATATTTACAAAGACGTTCCATGTGTCCGCAACTTGACTAAGGAGGAGATCGATGAGGCTTACGAACTCCTGATCGCTGATGAGTTTGAGAGACAGGGCATCGACTATATCGCAACGCCTGCGGTTCTTTGCAAGAACCACGGACCATTTACCTGGGGCAAGGATGCACATGAGGCAGTACACAATGCAGTCGTTTTGGAAGAAGTTGCAAAAATGGCGGCAAATTGTGAGATGATCAATCCAAAGGTTGCTCCGGCACCGGTAGAATTGCAGGATAAGCACTACTATCGCAAACATGGAGCAAACGCCTACTACGGACAAAAATAGTCTTGCACACTAGATCAGGTGTTTTAAGTCTTTGCTGAGACAGCGAAAGGATTTTCGCAGGCATTTACAGATCTTAAGGCAGTGAAAAGACCGATAGAAGTAAGGAATATAAAAACAGCATTTCATATAAGAGAAAGTCTCCGGGCTTTCTCTTATTTTATGCATAAATTATGCTTGTGTGCTTTGGCAGGAAATTTCAAAAAAGATCCTTCCCATGCTTTTCTTAATTTTTGCAGAGTGCTATAATGTTTTTGTACCAAGATTGGTAACACAGGCAGGATTAGTCTATCGGTAGGGCGCCAGCTTCCCAAGCTGGATAGGCGGGTTCGACTCCCGTATCCTGCTTTTCGTATTTTATGAGGGGATCTTATAGTGGATGGGGTGCTGATAGAAACAGCACTTTTTTCTTTATCATTTTATAATACAGGAGGTTTTTCATGGAAAAGTTTAGATGGTGTTTTATCGGAACGGGGAAATTGGGACATCAGGTGGCAGGGCAGTTGCTTGCCAGTGGCAGACATGAGATCGTCTCCTGCTATACCAGAAATATGGATAATGCCAAGGCTTTTGCGGAGGAGTTCCATTGCAAGGCATATGGGAGCGCCGAGGAAGCCATTTTAGCAGATGGTGTGGAGGGCGTCTATGTCGTGACACCCCACAATGCGCATTTCCGTTATGCCAAAGAGGCTCTGGAACTGGGCAAGCCGGTATTGTGTGAAAAGGCGTTTACGGTCACAGCGGAGGAGACCGACAGTCTGATCGCACTTGCAAGGGAAAAGAAAGTCTATCTGGCAGAAGCCATGTGGACCTGGTTCTCTCCGGCTGCCAATCAGGTCAAATTATGGTTGATGGAGGACAAACTGGGAAAGGTAACGGATGCCAACTTCACTTATCATATGAAGTCTGTCAAATATGCACCACGTGTGTCGGATCCAAAGCGTGCCGGCGGTGCCCTTTTGGACATCACGATCTATCCGATCACCTATGCTTATCGTTTGTGGGGCTATCCGGTAAAAATCGAGAGCAGCGGTACGATCGAGAATGGTATCGATTATGGCGAGGATGTGATGCTGACCTTTGAAAATGGACTGACTGCTAGGATCTCCGCGTCTATCGTGGATATGAAGGGGCTGGAAAAGATGACCATCAGCGGAGAAAAGGGTAAGATTCAAGCGTCTTTTTATCATGCGACCAATCAAGTTACTTATAAAAAGAACATCTTTCATAAAGAAGTGTTTAAGGGTCCGGGATCGCGCATCAATTCTTATCTGGATGAATTTGACGCCGTGGCAGAGGATATCCGGGCAGGCAGGCTGGAAAGTAAGATGGTGCCGCTGCAGGCGACATCCGATGTAATGCACATTTTAGACCGGATCCGTAAGCAGATCGGACTGGAATATACAGAATTAGAGTAGGAAATCATGACAGAAGGTAAAATTATTAAATCCATTATCATATATGCGATCCCCTTGATATTGGGAAATTTCATGCAGCAGTTGTATAGCACGGTCGATTCTTTCGTGGTTGGTAATTATGTAGGAGCGACAGCACTTGCGGCGGTCGGCGCCAGCGGGCAGTTGACCTATTTTCTGATCGCCTTTTGTCTGGGGGCATCCGCCGGAGGCGGTATTTTGATCTCCCAGTTCTATGGTGCCAAAAGTTACGATGAACTCCACCATGTGATCCACAATATGTTGGGGATTGCCGTGGTACTGGGACTGGTATCGACAGTGGTTGGCGTTGCCTTTTGTCCGCAGTTATTGCGTGCCATGGGAACACCGGAAGATATGATGCCGGAGGCGGTTCTGTATCTGCGCATTTATTTTGGCGGCATGATCTTCATGACCTTTTATAATATGTTGGCAGCCATCCTAAATGCTGTCGGAAATTCCACAAAATCGCTTCAGTATCTTGTGGTTTCATCCCTTGTCAATATTGCTCTGGATTTTCTGCTGATCTGCGGATTTGGCATGGGCGTGGAAGGGGCTGCGATCGCGACGGTCATCAGTCAGGGCGTCAGCAGTATTCTGGCATTCCGCTATCTGGCAAAAGTGGATGCGCCTTATCGCGTAGTATTCCGTGACATCAGCCTGGATAAATATTGGGCGATGCGCGTTGTCCGTATCGGACTTCCGGCTGCCATCCAGAATGCAGTCATCAGTTTTTCCAACATTTTGATCCAGACAGGTGTCAATGCTTACGGAACCAATGTTGTTGCAGGATTTTCCGCCTATATGAAGGTAGACGGCTTCAATATCCTGCCGATCCTCAGTTTTTCCATGGCTGCGACGACTTTTGTCGGACAAAATATCGGTGCAGGCAAGCGCAAGCGGGCTTTCCAGGGTGCAGCCATGATCTTTGTCATCAATTTATGCTATACACTGATGATGACAGCCATTATGTTAGGCTTTGATACCCAGATTATTTCCGCCTTTTCCAAGGAGCCGGAAGTCATTACATCCGGTGTTATGTGCATCTGGGCACTTGCCCCATTTTACAGTGTTTTGGGCGTGATTCACTCCTTAGCAGGGGCTTTGCGTGGAACCGGAGATACCATGGGACCGATGGCGATCATCCTGATCTCGCTCTGTCTTTTCCGTGTGATCTGGATCTGGACCATGACATCGCGTATCGACGGTGTGATGGGCGTGTATCTGACCTATCCGACATCCTTTGTGCTGGGTGCCGTGCTCATGGTTATTTATGTGCTCTTTAAGTATCATCGCAGCAAGCAGAAAAAGGAGAAGTTATGGTAAAAATCGATCTCATCACCGGATTTCTGGGATCCGGGAAAACAACCTTTATCAAAGAATATGCCAGATACCTTATGCGTCAGGGCTTAAATATCGGTATTCTGGAAAATGACTATGGTGCCATCAATGTCGATATGATGCTTTTGCAGGATCTGGAAGGGGAAAAGTGTGAGTTGGAAATGATCGCCGGAGGATGTGACGCAGACTGTCACCGCAGGCGCTTTCGCACCAAACTGATCGCCATGGGTATGTGCGGTTATGACCGGGTGATCGTAGAGCCGTCCGGGATCTATGATGTGGATGAATTTTTTGATGCCCTGCGTGAGGATCCTTTAGACCAGTGGTATGAGATCGGCAATGTGATCACGATCGTGGATGCAAAACTGGAAAAAGACCTGTCGGAGACAGCCGATTACCTCTTGGCAAGTGAAGCGGCAAATGCAGGCTGTATCCTGCTTTCCCATGCAGATGAGGCGGATCCGGTACAGATGGATGAGACCATTGCACATCTGAATGCAGCCATGGAGGGCATTCAGTGCAAACGCAGATTTTCAGAGGAAGTTATCCGAAAGAGCGTTTTGCAATTTGTGGATAAAGATTTTGAGAAGATCGCTAATTGTGGATATCGTATCGAGAGTTATGAGAAACGCTTTGTGGATGACAGCGGCGAGTTTTCCTCTTTATATTATATGAATAAAGCCTTTGATCGTGATCGGCTGGAAGTTCTGGTAAAGCAGGTATTTGCAGATGTATCCTGCGGCAGGGTCTTTCGGATCAAGGGATTCTTTTTGGATCAGGATAAGAAGTGGGTCGAACTCAACGCGACAAAAGACCAGATCCGTTTTGCACCGATCGGGGCAGGACAGGATGTCGTGATCGTGATCGGGCAGGATCTGGTCGAGGAAAATATTGATAAATATTTATCTTAGTCGTCTATGCGGCTGGCGATCAGTTTGCAGATCGGGTTGCCCTTGGAGGAGAACTTTTCCTCGTACTCAGTCATGATGTTACCGGCGTTCATGGACGCATCCTGATGCAGATCATAGGTCTTTGCATCGATCTGCCAGATGCTGGAATTTTCGATCTCTTCTACAGAAAAGTCGAAAAGGTCGCGGTTGTCGGTCTTAAACTCGATGTGACCGCCCTTTTTCAGGATCTTGTCATAGCGGTCTAAAAAGGCAGAAGATGTCAGGCGGCGCTTGGCATGCCGGTCCTTTGGCCAGGGATCACTGAAATTCAGATAGATTCGGTCAACTTCTCCCGGAGCAAAGATCTCCGCAATGTCCTCTGCGTTAAAGCAGAGAAAGCGTAAGGAGTCGATCGGGCTTTCCTCGGCTTCCATCTTTTGCACCGCGCGTAAAAG
>ERZ773170.549-NODE-549-length-36902-cov-3.512905_pt1 | contig 36902 bp, 38 predicted proteins | sample MGYA00581002_ERZ773170 | MGnify/ENA primary metagenome ERZ773170 (study PRJEB29015, sample SAMEA2737811) | human gut metagenome | biome: human gut; feature: human-associated habitat; material: faeces | place: China | collected 2012 ... | reverse complement strand
CTGGTACGGTTCGTTATTTTTTATTAAATGATCGCCATAAAATAACACAGAGAACAGAATAATATTGTTAATGTTATCATGATCGGATCGGCGATCGAAGTACGGTAATTTTCCGGATTATATTTGGGACTGTTGCGCAAAGGCTTGGCATCCAAAAATTCCATTGGGTTATGACTCAGCTCCATGGATTTTTCATATAATACCTCCCAGGTATTGCCAAGCGCCCGGCTTACTGCACAGCACAGATAAGACAGCCCTGTCACGATGCCCGCAAAAGGCTTCCGGTAAAACCAGTCCGTATCCAGTGATAAAGCTGTATGCGGCGCCATTTTTGGCAGATACATCATAAACGGCAGCATCGCCATTCCCAGCATTTCTATAGACTGGGTAATATGGTCGACCGTAAAGGGGTGGTATGGTTCCATCGTAAAGGGCAGATACCTGTACAAAAGCTCGGGATAAACGCCGTATAACACGCACAGAGTCGCGCCGATACCCATGGCTACATACATATTCTTCGGAACTTCACGTTTGATGACCACGCCGTTGTCAGGCGCCAGGAAGATGAAGTAGATCATCTTGAGGGCGATGGATAAAAACGTACCGACACCAGCCAGCTGCAGCAGCAGCTCAACAGAACCGTAATGGGCAGCAGCAGCGGCGCTGATCGTGATGGATTTACTGATGAAGCCGTTGAACAGCGGCACACCGGAAATCGAAAGGGCAGCGATTACAAAGCACCAGAACGTAAACGGCATCTTTTTAGCAAGACCGCCCAACTGGTTGATTTTGCGGATACCAGTCGCATAAATGATCGCGCCGGCACACATAAAGAGCAGTGATTTATAAAGGATATGGCTGAAAGCATGCGCTGTTGCGCCGTTCAGCGCCATAGCCGTTCCCAATCCTACGCCGGCGACCATAAAGCCGACCTGGCTGACGATGTGGTAAGAAAGCAGACGCCGCATATCATTTTCCATGATTGCATAGCAGGCTCCGTATAAAGCCATCAGCACACCGAACCAGATCAGGAAGTCAGTGCCTGCAAAAATGCGGATCAGACAATAAACAGCGACTTTAGTAGTGAACGAACTCAGAAAAACGCTGCCGGTGACCGTACCTTCGGGGTAAGCGTCAACCAGCCAGGCGTGCAGCGGCACTACGGCCGCATTGATGGAAATGCCGAGACAGATCAGCCAGAAGGCAGTATCCCATGGTCCCTGTGCCAGCGGCATAACTAAATAATCTCCGGCGCTGACCTTTAAGAAAATACCGGCCAGCAGCAGATTGCCGCCGAACATATGCACTAATAAATACCGATAACCAGCCTGCCGCGAAGCAGGAGTTTTTTTACACCAGATAAGAAACAGCGAAGTAGCCGCCATCAGCTCCGAAAAGAAGATCAGAGTCAGCCAGTCCTGGGCTAAAGTTACGCCCAGCGCGCTGCCGGCATAAGTCATCGAACAGAAGGCTTCCATCCTGTTACTGTTATGGCAGGCATAGATACCGCCGATAGCCGCCATCATACAGAAAATCAGGGCGAAGATCCAGCTGAGCGCGTCTACATGGAGATAATGCAGCGTGATCCCGTTGATAAAGGGCAGCGTCGCATTCGTGCCCGGCGCCAGCGTCAGCACCGCGCCTAATCCCAAAAGCGGACCTGCCGCAAGCACCGGCCGGCGCAGACTTTTAGGAACAAACAATGCTATCAATCCGACAGCGATCAGGATAAAACCGGGGTGCAGATTACTCATCGTCATCGTCACCTCCGTCATCATAATAATCTTCCGGACGCTGCAGCAGCGGCGTCATAACTATTTTAGCTACAAAAATCAACAGCCAGCAGCCTGCAAAACCAAACAGCAGATTAAAACCCGGGGTAGTGTTCCACCATTCGTGATAATGAGGATGAGCGAAGAAAAACTCCAGGACAGCGGCAAGCACCGATACTATAAGAACCAGCTTATACAAAGCAGTTTTTGTCAGCTTCATCACCAGCCACCTCCAGTCCAGCCCTGGCAGATACTATCTGCTGCCTGCGAAGCCATTGCGTAGAAATTCGGGGATATTTCCGGCATCACGCCTAAAACAAGCGCCAGAATCGTTGTGAAACAGATCGGCAGCAGCATTCTGTAGCTGATCTCACCATAAGTACGGAATTGTTCCTGTGGGTCCCTTTTAAAATACGCCATTTGACAGACCGGCATCAAATAAGTAAGCGCCAGCATCGCGCTTGCGATCAGTACTGCAACATATAAGGGCTTGCCGGACTGCAAAGCGCCCAGCGCCAGGTTCCACTTACTGATAAAGCCGACCAGAAACGGCATCCCGGCAATACCCAGCGAGGCGATCGTAAAGCAGCACATCGTGATCGGCATCTTTTTGCCGATACCGTACATCTCACTGATATTACTGCGGTGCGTCCTGACAATAATAACACCGGCACACATAAAGAGCGTGATCTTCATGACCGCATGGGCCACCAGATGCAGATACGCGCCTTTGATACTGAGCGGCGACAGCAGCGCCGCGCCTAAAACGATATAAGAAAGCTGCCCGATCGTCGAAAAGGCCAGCCGCCGTTTCAGATTATCCTGCTGAATAGCGATCAGCGAGGAAATGATGATACTGCCGGCCGCAAACCAGGCCAGGATATCAGCAGTCCCGATATCCGCCAAAAGCTTAGGACCGAAAACGAAGCCGATGATACGCAGGACAGCGAAAACACCGGTCTTAACAACTGCCACCGCATGCAGCAGGGCGCTGACAGGCGTCGGGGCGATCATCGCTGCCGGCAGCCAGCCATGCAGCGGCATGACAGCTGCTTTTACCGACCCAGCCAGGATCATGATCAGGAAGATGAGCTGCAGCTGCCAGGTAGGCGCCATATCCGTTGTCAAAAAGCCGCCTGCCTTGAAATCCATCGTACCGGAAATGCAGTAAACTGCCACCAGTCCGGCCAAAAACAGCTGCCCGGAAATCAAAGTGTAGATCAGATATTTACGGCTGGCCAGCAGAGCTTCTTCGTTGCGCTTATGCAAGACCAGCGGATAACTGGCGATCGTCAGCAGCTCGTAAAAGAAGAAGAATGTCAGCAGATTAGAAGCCATCGCAATGCCCATAACCGAACTCATACAAATAGCAAAAGCGGCAAAATAGCCTGTTTGCTCATGTTCATTGTTACAGCGCATATAACCAATGGAATAGAAGTTGATCGGTATCCATAAAAGCGCAGCCAGACAGGCAAAGAGAATACCGGCGCTGTCGGCACGCAGGGTAAAGCCGATCGTATCAGTGATCTGGAACAGGGTCCATTCATAGGTCACACCCGCCAGAACGCCCGGTACCATAGATATGATCAAGCCGAATTTAATAAATGAAGCAATAACGCTCCAGCTTTCGCGGACATTAGGATATCTGCGGCTGAAAGAGATCAGCACCGCCGCGAGGAAGGAAACGCCTACTGCCAAGAAGGGTCTGCAATCCATGATCGTCATCTCAGAAACACCTCCGGCAGTCCAGATTTGAGAATATCGTCAACAATATCCACGCTGTAAAAGCCCAGGACTAAAATCCCGATACCGGCACACAAAATCGGGATCGCCATCTCAGGCGGCAGGCCCAGCTTGCCTTCATGCCTGTTGATTTCTGTCAGCGACGCCTCGTGCTGAACAAACATCTGCTCAAGAATACGGAAGAAATAAACTGCGTTCAGCAAGCTGCTGATAACAAGAATAACGATATAGAAATACTGCCCGCCCTGATAAGCTCCCAGCATCAGATACCATTTACTGAAAAAGCCCGCCGTTGGAGGGATACCGACCATCGACAAAGCCGCTAACGTAACGGTGATCGTGCTTAAAGTCATTTTTTTATTCAGACCGCCTAAACGGTACAGATTGATTTCGCCGAAACGGTACTGGATACCGCCGATAACAAGAAACAACGCGCTTTTCATAAAAGCGTGGTTGATGATATGCAGTACGGCGCCGATAAAACCATACATATTGCCGATCGCCAGACCGATAGCAATGTAACCGATCTGCGCCACACTGGAATAAGCCAGCATCCGGCGGAAGTCGTACTGGGCCAGCGCCATGATCGAACCGATCAGCACGCCGCCGATGCCAAGAATGCCTAAAACTGTTAAGGCAGTGCTGATGATCGGATTATTGACACCGAAAATATAAAAGAAGAAACGAATGATTGCGTAGGCAGGAACCTTGCTCATCACGCCGGCAATAAAGGCCGCCGAACCGGGATGGGCAAAGTTGTAAGCGTCCGGCTGCCAGCCGTGCAGCGGGAACAGTGCCATTTTAATACCGAAACCGATAAACAGACATGCAACCGCTAAAGCGAACGGCGGCGAACTGAGATAAGGCATGATCCTTTCGCCCAGATCCGCCATATTCAAAGTACCGGTCATCGCATACAGATAAGCAACAGAAATCAGATACAGGGAAGCGCCGATCGTACCGATCAGCATATAACGAAAAGCTGCCAGCATGGATTTTTTACCGCCCATGGCGATGAGCCCGTAACCGGACAGGGACATGACCTCTAAATAAACGTACAGATTGAACATATCACCGGTGATGACCATACCGCACAGGCCCACCGTCAAAAGTCCGTACAAAGTATAATAACCGCCGATATGCAGCCAGTCTTCCTTGCGCATAAAGGGCTTGCTGTACACAGCAACCATCAGCGAAATGAAGGTTATCAAAACCGCCATCACCGCGCTCAGCGGATCGATCACAAACTCAATGCCCAAAGGCGGTTCCCAGTTGCCCATCCAGTAGTGGATCGCTTCGCCGCTGGTCAGAGTTTGATGCAGTACCTGCAGCGAGCAGGCCAGCGAACCGGCGATCGAGCCGATGACCAGCCAGGAACCGAGATTCTTATTGAACTTGCTGAATAAGAGGCAGAGCAGAGCCGCCGTCAGAGGCAGCAGCACGATCAGTACAGGACAATGCTGGATCATTTGCTGGCCCTCCTTATAACCTCTACTTCTTCAACGGAGCCGTAAACTTCTTTGATCCGCATCAGCAAAGCAATGGCCACACCCGTTGTACCCAGGCTGACGACGATCGCAGTCAGCATCAGACAGTGGGGCAGCGGATTGATATAGGAAGCGGCGTCCGTTACGGCCGGATCAAAAATCGGAATCATACCGCCTTCCTTTTGTCCCAGGCACAGGAAGAAGAAAATAACAGCAACCTGCATGACGTTCATCGCCATCAGCTTTTTCATGTAATTTTTGCTCAGAACCATACCGTACACGCCCAGAAAAAACAAGATCATGACCAGCGTGTAGATCCCCTTGGTCTGTAAAAATTCATTTAGCGCTCCCATTTTCGTCCCCCCTTTCCACAACAGCATCCAGAATATTGAGAATCGTCATCATAACGCAGATCGTTACCCCGATCTCAATAAATAAAATCCCCAAAGCATGCAGCTCGTTTGTATGCTCTGCTTTAAACGGCAGATAACTGTAATCCAGGAAATTGCCGCCGTTAAGCATTGCCAGCCAGCCGGTAGCCGCATAGATGAAGGTCCCGACGCCGGCCAGGACCAGCGAATTTTTTATCGAAATATTGAACGATGCCTGATCGCCCATGATCAGTCTGGATAAAACCACACCGATCGACAGCAGCGCGCCCGCCTGGAATCCGCCGCCGGGTCCGGCCTCGCCGAAAATCAGAACATACACTCCGTAAACCAGAGAAAACGGCACTATAAGCCTGAACGCCGTATCAAGGACTATGCCGCCGAAAGGTTTCTTCATGCGTCCTCATCCTCCTTTTCCGGTCTGCGTCCCATCGTACTGCTGCTCAGCAGCATCACGACTGTCAGCCCGGCCAGAAACATCACTGTAGTTTCCCACATCGTATCGAAGCCTCTATAGTCGGCCAGAAGCCCGGTAACGATATTGGGCGACCCGGTGTCCTGCACGCTGCGCTCGATGTAAATAGGCGTAACATGCTGGTTCGGCGCCGAATTGACATCGCCGATGAACGGCAGATATGTCACAAAGGAACAGAACATCCCTGTAATCACTGCCAGTAAAACTGTTACTAAACCGCGCATTACTTACACCACCTGTCTATTTTCTTCAGCGACACTACAAAATAGATCGTTGAGATCGTGCCGATAACGGCCTCTGTAAAGGCTACGTCAGGCGCGCCCATCATCAGATACAGCAGCACGGCACAGAAACTGAACTCACTGTAAATGACAGCCGCACACAGGATATCCTTGCAGAAAATAACGCAAACAGTAGTAATTATAAGGAATACCAATAACAGTGCTTCAATGATGTAGATCTGCATCTTCCTTATCCTCCTTTGCGTCTTCTTCCAAAGTCCAGACATGATGTCCTGATTTATAGGCCGCCTTGCTCAGAATATGCGTGCCGATCGGATTCCCCAAAACGATCAGCAGGGAAATCAGCAGCAGCTTCACCGAAACTATCGTCATACCTTCATAGATCATCAGCCCGATAAAAGAAAGCATGATACCGAGAGTCTCACTGTTGCCGGAAGCATGCAGCCGGCAGTAAAAATCGGGCAGCCTCAGCATCCCGATAGCTGAAGCCAATAAAAAGAACGCCCCGCCGGCGAGAAATATCTCGGCGATCAATTCTCGTGCAGTAAGCTCAAACATCATACATCCTTACCTCCCAGATATTTCGCTATGATCACCGAACCGACAAAGCCTAAAATAGCATAAGAAAGGGCTATGTCCACATACATTTCCGGACGTCCGTCCAGATAACCGAACAGAATGATCAAAAGGATCGTATCAGTACCCGTTACACCCAGGCCATTCATCCGGTCGTACACCGTCGGCCCCTGGAAAACACGCTGCAGCATCATACCGATAACAGCAATCACTGCCATCATTATCGCGATAATCATATAATGCATATGCTACTCCCCTTTCAATACCATAAAATCGAATTTTTCACCGAAAAGCTCTGCTACTTTCCGCGGCATAGCCCCGGACAGCAGCCCTTCCGCCGCCCCGTCAGTCAGAGCGTGGACTTCGTAAATCCCCTCCGGCGTTACGTTGATCGTCACCGTCCCCGGCGTCAGCGTAATGGAATTTGCCAGCAGCACCTTCGCCATCGGATTATCTGCCCTGAACACGAAGCTGATCACCTTCGGGTCGATCCTGAGCTCCGGCCGTACCGTCGCTTTGACAACATCGATATTCGCCAGCACCAGCTCTTTCAGAAGCCACAGACTGTAGCATAAAAATGCAATCGGCGAAACACCCAGTGCAAAATATTTTTTGGTGCCGTCGGCATTGGGCAAAAGCAGCAGCGGGTAACAGATCCAGGCAACCACCGCGCTGGTGATAAGTCCGTACACGACAAATTTAACTGCAAAATCTCCTGACAGCGCCAGCCAGAAAACAAACATCAGTATCCCCAGGGAAAATAAATGCGTCAGCGGAGACCCCACTATCGTCCGATCTTTTAAAATACTCTCTTTCTCCACAGCAACCACCCTTCTTTTCACAGCAAACTTATTTCAAGCAATACAAATACCGCTTCCACGTCTTTGTGAAACCGGTAGGCAAAGTCTCTATACAATTCTGCATAGATAGCGACAGTTTCAAGACGGGTCGAAATGTCCCGATGTCGTTTTTTGCTTCGTCCTCAGCCCTTCGTACGGCTGATTAGGTTGCAAAGCATCGGAAACAGAACCTCCTGAGACACTGGTCTGCTAATTAGTTTTACAGCATCCCTGGCAAAAGCAAAATCTTGCCCTTATTCTATGTTTTTATTTTTATTTTATATTAGACAAAAATCGCAGAATTCCTGCTATTTTTCAGCAAATTTGCTCAAATAGCAGGAATTTTTTCTAATTGCGACGAATCGCTTATAATTTTATTGCTTTAAAAAGGCATTTCCCCTGCGGCAGCACTCTGCCGGCGATCCGCGCGCCGCGTTCCACATCGGCGGTAAAGCAGACCTCCAAAGTACCTGCTCCTTCAGAGCGCAGAAGCCCCTCTGCAGCCAGAACCATCTTCGTATCCTGCGCGGTAGCGTCCGCCGGGTCGATCACAGTCACCTCACTGCCAAACTCGCTTTCGATCTCTTTTTGAATAAAAGGATAATGCGTACAGGACAAAATCAGCGTATCGATGCCGGCCGCCTTCAGCGGCGCCGCATATTCGGCAACAGCAGCCCTGACCTCGGCGCTGTCAAACTGCTCGCCTTCGATCAGCGGCACAAACTTCGGGCAGGCCTGAGGATAGACATCCGCACCGTCATCAGCTGCCAGGATCGCGGCCTTATGCGCACCGCTGTTGATCGTAAATTCAGTGGCAAACACGCCGATCTTTTTCCTGCTGCTGGCGGCAAGTACCAGCTGCGCGCCTTTCGACATCCCCACGATCTCAAAAGCATGGCTGCCTTTAAGTGTGTCCACACCCAGAACAGTCAGCGTGTTGCAGGCAATAACTACCAGCTTTACCCCGCGGCCGTCAAGATAATCAATGATCTCACCTACAAACCGGCGTACTTCAGCTTCACTGCGGGGTCCGTACGGCGTACGCGCCGTATCGCCCACATAAATAAAATCCTCCTGCGGCAGCGCCGCCTGCAGACATTTTAAGACCGACAAACCGCCGACGCCTGAATCCAAAACTCCGATAGGTGCATTTTTCTGCATAATTATCCCTCCAACCCCATTGTTTCCACGCATAAAATTTCACTGAGCTTTATTTATATTATATGCTTTTTTTCATAAAATAGCACACTATATCTGCAAATAATTCTGTGTTACAATAAGAGGGCAACAAGCTAATCAAATCACACTGAAAAGGATGTGCTGCATTTGACCGTCTCTCCTGTCAATTACCATAGCTGGCGCCGCTTTTGGGCACGGATGTTCGATTATTTCCTGATCGGCTTTTTATTTTTGCTTCTGAGCCGTAATTCTATCTTCGCGCTCAACAATATCTTTCTTTACTCGGCGCTGCAGCTGATCGTCGTCATCAGCGCTGAAGCCTTTATGCTGGCCCGCACAGGCACTACCGCCGGCAAAAGCTTTCTGGGACTGCGTGTAGTTTCACCGTCTGCGCCGCTGGATTTCAATTTAGCCTGGAAACGTACCTTCTGGGCCTATGTCAAAGGGCTGTGGCTGGGCATCCCGATCATGATGTTCGTCCCCGCCTGGTTTGCGCGGCAGGTGCTGCGTGACAGCGGCTCGACGATCTGGGATCAGGCCTGCGGCACCCATATCGAAGCAGAACCGGTCGGACGGCTGCGCTACATACTGTTCGCCATCGTCTTTTTTATGCTCTTTGCCGCGATCGGCAATTATGAAGTATTTCTGCAGCAAATAGCACAGGGACAATAACCAAAAGGTTATTGTCCCTGTTTTTCATCTGCATTTGCAATTAATTACTTCGCTGTCAGGCCGCCGTCCACGGGAATGATACTGCCCGTCATAAAACTGTTGAACGGCGACAGCACCGAGCAGATCACATGCGCGATCTCCAGCGGCTCCCCGACCCGTTCCAGCGGATAGGCCTGCTCCACATCCTCCAGCGTATAACTGCCGTCCGCCTGCTGCAGCTGTTTACCCAGCATCGGCGTCGCCACATCGCCCGGGCAGATACAGTTGACCCGTACCCGCGGCGCCAGATCCAAGGCCAGCGCTTTCGTAAACGCTACGACAGCGCCCTTGGACGCGCAGTACAGCGGACAGCCATAATTGCCATTGATCCCCGCGTCGGAAGCAATGTTCACGATGCTCGCCCCCTCTGCCGCCAGCAGAGGCAGCAAGGTCTGCGTCAAAAAAATCGTTCCTTTGACATTAGTGTCCATGATCGAAAAAAAATCATATTCGGTCACCTTCTCCAAACGGCGTTCCTGATAGATCCCCGCCGCATTGACGATCAGATCAATATTTTCACGCTGCTCGCGCACGTTCTGCGCCGCACTGCGGCAGGCTTCCAGATCTTTAACGTCGCCCTGCACATAATGCACTTTGCCATAAGCGCTCAGCGTGACCGCCGCTTCTGTACCCTTTTCGGCATCACGCCCCAGCAGCCACACCTCGGCGCCGTCTTTCAGCAGCAGCTCGGCCACAGCCTTGCCGATGCCCGACGTACCGCCGCTGATAAAGGCGACCTTGCCTTCACAACCATAGTTCATTAATCTGTACTTCCTTTCTTCAGAGCCGGCGGCAGCTGCAGCACTACGCTGGTCGCCTCGCCGGGTATACTTGTCATTGTCAGTCCGATACCGTGACGTTCGCTGATCTGCTTCGAGATCGCCAGCCCCAGACCGCTGCCGCTCTTATTCGTTTCACCCCGCGTTTTATAAAAACGGTCGAACACATGGGGCAGCTCTTCCTGCTTCACGCCGCAGCCGTGGTCAGTTACCGTCAGCCTGCTGCCGAGCAGAGTAACTTCGATTTTACTCTGTTCCGGTGAAAATTTGATGCTGTTGTCCAAAAAGATCAGCAGCATCTGCCGCAGCCGTCCATAATCGCCTTCAATGATATATACAGGCGTGTCCAAGGACAGTTGGATAGTAATATTTTTCTGCTGTCCCAACCGCTGACTGCTGCGCACTACGTCCTGCACCACATCGCATAAATTCACAGGTTCCTTTTCGATCGGAAAATCCGTATTCTGCAGCCGTGACAGATCCAGCAGATCGTTGATCAGCCGCTGCAGGAACAAAGTTTCCGCCAGCATCTGCCGGTGGTAATCCTCGACCTCCTGCGGCTCGGTGACTATCCTGTCACACAGCGCTTCCAGAGAACCGCGGATGACCGTCACCGGCGTCCGCAGCTCATGGGAAATATTCGCGATAAAATCACGGCGCAGCTGCTCCAGCTTTTTACTGGCCTGATCTGCTTCCAGCAGTCTTTCGCCCAGTCCGTCCAGCGTTTGGGCCAGCTGCCCGATCTCATCCTTCTGGTCGATATTGCAGCGCTCCGTATAATCATGCTCCGACATCTTTTCAGCGACCAGCCGCATCTTATTGAGCGGTTTGGTAAACTTCCACGAAAAAAGCATACTCAGGACAAACACCAGAACCATCGCCACGACGCACGATAAAATCAGGATCCTGATCCCCTCCCAGGCAGCTTCGCGCATGCCCTGCACCGGCGAATGCAGCAGCACCACAGCTCTGACTTTGCCGCCGGCATCGCTGACAGGCACGCCTACCGTGACCACCAGCTCGCCCAGTACGGGATTGATCTCCTCCATGACAAAGTTCTGTCCGGTAAAGCCCTGTTCCACCGCTCTTTTGATTTCCGGCGACAGAGCGTTATAGTCAAAATCACTGGCAGGTTCGGCTATATCCTCCTGCTGACGCATCAGCATCCGCTTATGTCCGTGCATCATACCGTGCTGTTCGGGCAGCGCGCCGGCGTCCTCACGGTGCATTTTGACATTTTTATTCTCATCGACCACCCACACGTTTTCCATCGTGATATTGTCGATATAACGGATGAAACGGCTGCTGCCGATACCGCCGTAACGGTTCTGCAGCCGCGACATATTATCCTGCAGTACCTCGGCGATCTTCGTTGCCCGCACCTGCATCTCTTTCTTTTTCAGATCCAGCGTATGCTTGCCGAAAAAATGCATAAAGGTGCCGCCCACGACCAAAGCAAAAATCAGCAGTACCGCTGCAAAATACAGCGTCAGCTTCCAGGCGATTTTATTGCGCATGCTCTTTCTCCTCGAAACGGTAGCCTACGCCCCAAATGGTCTTGATCTCCCACTCCTCGTGTTCAAACTTATCCACCTTGGCCCGCAGGCGCTTGATATGTGAATCCACAGTCCGGCTGTCGCCGAAATAATCGTAACCCCAGATACTGTCCAGCAGGTTCTCACGCGAAAACACCTTACTGCTGTTTTTAGCCAAAGTCCACAGCAGCTCTACTTCCTTTTTCGTCAGCGTCACGTCCGCGCCGCCGATCGTGACCAGATATTTGTCCAGATCGATCACAAGATTGCCGACGCTGTACAGATTCTGCTGCTCGGCTTCGCGCGGCTGGACCCGGCGCAGGATAGCGCGGACACGCGCCATGACCTCGCCTGCTGAAAAAGGTTTCAGGATATAATCATCAGCGCCGATATCCAGCCCCATAATCCGTTCAAAATCTTCACCGCGGGCCGTGACCATAATGATCGGCACCATCGACCGGCGGCGCAGCTCACGGCAGACCTCGAAACCGTCCAGCTTCGGCATCATCACGTCCAGCAGTACCACGTCGATATTTTTTTCATGCTGCTCAAACAGCTCCAGCGCCTGCTGTCCATCCAGAGCTACCAATGGCTCGAAACCCTCTTTGCGGGCATAATTTGCTAAAATAGAAGTTATCTGCTGATTATCGTCAGCAATCAAAATTTTATTCATCGCTGCACCTCGTAAATGTATTATTACCATTATATACTTATTTTGGCGTACGGGGATAAATTATTCTCCGCACAGCTCAGCTCCCTGTAAGTATATTATAAGGTCCGCACTTGTCTGCAATCAATATAACACAAAGATGTGTCAAAAAAATGTTTATCCGCAAAATTTATCTGCGGGCATAGAAAAACCCCCGCCGCCTTATGGCAGCGAGGGTTGCAGTTTATCCGTTCAGTTTCAGGCAATGTAGGATTTGAGCATCCACAGCAGTTTTTGATATTCCCCTAAATAATCATTGAACTGATCCGCAGTCACACCGTCGCCGGCAGCATCTGCCAGCTCCACGATCTCTTTGGTATCCCTGATCCAGTATTCCACATCGGCGATCAGCCCCTGCACAGTTTCTTCCGAAGAAATCGGCTTATCTGCCAGTTCCTTGATCGTCGCCAGCGCCAAAGCCTCTTTCATATTGGCGACCGGCGCCTGACCAACTGCCAGCAGCCGTTCAGCTACCGCGTCGATGATCTCGGCAGTCTGGTCATACAGCTCCTCCAGCTTTGCATGCAGAGTGAAGAAGCTGCGCCCCTTCACATACCAGTGTAGATTATGGAGCTTGATATAAGCGACTTCCTGATTGGCAAGATAAAGATTCATTTTTTCATATAATTTTTTAGACATGATAGATTCCTCCTCAAGATTTATAAATTCTGTTATTTTCAGTATCGGCCGGATAATCAGCCGTTTTGGACCTGCTCGTAATTAGCCGCTACCGCTTTCCAGTCGATAACATTGTAGAAAGCCTGCACATAATCGGCGCGCAGATTTTTATATTTCAGGTAGTAAGCGTGTTCCCAGACATCGATGCCCAGGATCGGCACGAAACTGCTGCCTTCGATGATCGGGTTGTCCTGGTTCGGGCTGGCAGACAGCAGCAGTTTGCCGCCGGCAGCCGCAGACAGCCAGGCCCAGCCTGAACCGAACTGCCCTAACGCCAGCGCGCTGAGCTGTTCCTTAAAAGCGGCAAAGCCGCCGAATTCTCTGGTCAGTGCCTGCGCCAGCGCGCCTTCCGGTTCACCGCCGCCGTCAGGACTGATAGTCGAAAAATACAGGTTGTGGTTATAATAACCGCCGCCGTTGTTTCTGATAGCTTTACGCAGACCGCTGTCAGTGATACTGTCCAGGTTTGCCAGCAGCTCGGTGATGTCCCGTCCTGCCACGCCGGCTTTTTCGGCTGCGTCATTCAGGTTTTTAGTATACGCCGCATGATGCTTGGAATAATGTGTTTCCATCGTCAATGCGTCGATATGCGGTTCTAATGCCTCATAAGCATAAGGCAGCTGATATTGTTTATACATATAGATCCTCCTTTGGCCAAAAGCTTTGGCTCATCGCAGTTTATTTTCGTTTTAGTTAGCTCTGGCTAACCTTTGATTTGATTATACACTACTCTCTTTATAAAAACAAGTCTAAATTGATTTTAATTATCAATTACTTTATTTACATAATTCAAAAATATTTTCCATTGACCCGTAAAGCCTGCTGCCAGGCGCAGCTGCTTCTGGAAAAATGCATGGAAAAATATGTAGGCATTCCTTGAAAAGAGCTAAATTGCTTTCTTCCTGCCAAACATGCTAAAATAAAAATGTCAGAAAAAAGTCTGTAAATCGTCATAATTTTGACATAAGTTTACTCTACAATAAGCATACAAGGTCAAACGAACCTCAAATCACAATCTTAAAGGAGATGTTGTTATGATAAAAACTTCCTGGAAAAAATCTCTTGTTATCGCCGGTGTCCTCACCGCCCTGTGTGCTTCCGCTGCTTTTGCGGCCGAGCAGGCCGATACCAAACCCAGCATGCGCGAGCGTGTCGGCACGATCCTGCACCACGACGAAGGCGACAATTATCCCGACCGTCCCTACCATATGGAACGCGGCCGTCACTGGGGCGGCCCCATGCACCCCGGTCCGCAGCTGACTGACGAGCAGGTCAAGGAACGTGAAGCCAGACGCGCCGAATGGGAAAAAATGACCCCGGAAGAACGTCAGAAGGCACACGAAGAAAAATATTCCAAATGGCGTGAAGAACGCATGAAAAATATGACGCCCGAAGAAAAAGAACGCTTTGAACAACGTGAAAAACAGCGTGAAGAATGGCGTAAAATGACTCCTGAAGAACGCCAGAAAGCCCGTGAAGAAGCACGCGCCAAATGGGACAGCATGAGTGATGCCGAAAAAGACGCTGCCCGCGAGCATTTCCGCAGCTATTACCATGCAGGCGGCGGCCATTACTATGAAGGCCACCGCAAATACCGCCACCATAAAGGTGAATACCGCGGCGAGCACAGAGGCGGATATTATGGCGACGGCCGCACCGAATGCCCTAATTCCAACTGCCCCTGGTAAATATCAAAAACTTACGTAAAAATTCTTTCCTCACATCAAAAAGCCTGCGTTTCATTAGAAACGCAGGCTTTTTATCTATATTCCGCCTTATTCCTTTTCCTCATAGACCGTATAGCCGTTCTTGCCTTTGTCCTTTGTCTGATACAAAGCCTTATCTGCTTTTTCATACAGCATGGCAAAGCTTCTGCCATGCTGCGGCGCTAAAGCTATCCCTACGCTGACAGACATTTTCCAGCAGCTGCCGCTGTCCTCACAGATAGTGTCAAGCTTCTGGCACAGGCGGGCCGCTTTGCGGCGGGCGCCTTCCTCATCCGATATCGTCCCGAAAACCACGAACTCGTCACCGCCGATACGGCCGATGATATCGTCCTCACGGCAGAATTTTTTCAGCCGTTCCACGAACTCCCGGATACAATAATCGCCGAAAATATGGCCGTGCAGATCATTGGCCTGCTTAAAATTATCAATATCGATGATAAAAAAGCTGTAGCTGCCCTGCAGCTTGCCGCACAAAACCCCGTCGATGATCCTTTCCGTCGCCTTTTTCGTATAAACGCCGGTCATCTCATCTGTGGAAGCCTTTCTTTGTGTTTCCAGCTCCTTGCGTTTCTCCTCGTCGATATTTTTACGATAAGTAAACATATGCACTGACTTATCAGCTTTCGAATAAAAAATATAAGCGTCGATCCGCATCCAGAAATAATCGCTGCCGTTTTCTGTGATCATAAATTCATACTGCAGATAATTATTGCCGGCCTTAAAATGCCGCATCACATTTTCGATACTGAACGTCGCCACATAGCCGGCCCGGTATTCTTCCAGCAGCTGCCTGTCGGCCACAGCCTGCAGAAATTCCTCATAGGGCAGGTCTTTAGCTCCCATCGCCTCAAAATACAGCTCGGTCTTTTTGCTGGCTGCCCTGTTTTTAGTGATGTTCAATTCATAAATATTATCGTAGATCTGCTCGGTCGCTTCCTTGAACAGCTCCTGCCGTTCTTCCAGCAGCTTCGTCATCCGCACGTTGAACTTTCTGATCACCGAAGTGATAGTCAGAATAATCAGCAGGATCACCACCGAAATCAAAACTACCGTTTCCAGCATCTTTTCATTCAGCTCGGCCAGTAAGGCGCCGGTATCCTGCTTTACCAGCAGATACCACGACAGATCGGGGATATAGCGGACGACCAGATAGCTTTTTTCGTTATTCTGCACATCGCCCGGCATCCAAATATCCCAGTTGGTCCTGCCGTTTTTCCATTCCAGGATCTCGCTGCGGATATCTTCACTGTCATTGACCTTGAACCAGTCCGCCGTCTGATGACCGTTATAAAGGCTGGAAACTTCGATCTCGCCTTTTTCATTGATCAGATATGTCGCAACGTCGTATTCCTTTTCATATTCCTGCAGCAGGCCTTTGATATAATCGACATTCACGCCGACGCCCACTACACCGATCACCCGGCCGGACGCATCCCTGATCCTGCAGTTTACAAACAGAGTGATCTTATCGGCCGCACCAGCAACTTCATCATTATCGATATTAAGGCTGTATTCTTCGCCGCTTTGCAGAAAATTATAATACCAGACGTTTTCATCCTCGCCCCGGACAAGATTGCGGTCCAGACCGTTGAAATTATAATAATTATTGGTGGACGCCGAAACCAGGAACACCGAATCATAGGCATACTTATTTTTATAGGTATCCAGATACTTCCTGATCGTTTCCTGGTAACCGGCCTCCTGATAACGGCTGCCCTCTTCCTCCAGCAGCTTGATCAGCAGGCTGTCATGCGCCATCGTCTGCGAGATATTCACCGGCTTGGTCAGCATCGTCGACAAACGGTAATAAATACCTTCCGAGGCCAGCGAGGAGACCTGTTTGATCTTCACCAGTGAAGCATTATAATTAGCGCGGTAGCTCAAAGTCGCGATCAGAGCGAAACCAACCAGCAAAATCACACTGACGATTAAATTAGTTTTTAATAAGATATTATTTTTCATTGCCAGCTGCCTTCTATTTTCCGTTATTATCTATAATAAATATAATCATTATATTAAGTTGCTATTTTTATTATATTCTAAAAGATTTTTACTGGCAATCTTTAAATTGTAATATTAAATAAATACTTGTTTTTGGTGAAGGCTTTTTCCGGCTCATACTTTCCCAAACCTTGTGCCGCCAGCGCCCGCACAAAAAAATCCCACCGCCATGCAGCAGTGGGAGCGACAGACCCTTTTCAGACCGTAGAGAACAACGGCCAGTACCTGATGAACAAATAACCAACGACTGTGATCAGCAGTACGCTGCACAGCGACAGCAGCAGCCCGTTTTTAAACAGCTCGGCCGGGTCCAGCCCATAGCTGACCGGGATAGCCCTGATCGATACCGGAAGCACATAGGCGCTGTTGAAGGCGACGATCGCCACGAACAAATACGGGATCGGGTTCAGCCCCAGCGCCTGCGCAATACTCTGCACTACAGGCACGGCAATGGCGGCGGCCGCCGTATTACTGGAAATCTCGGTCAGCACCGTCGAAAACAGCGTAAAAGCAAACACCGTTTCCAGACCGCCAGTCAGCGGCAGCAGCGTGATCGCCTCAGCCATTTTCAGGGCCGCGCCGGTTTCCGTCACCAGACTGCCCAAAGCCAGGCCGCCGGCAAATAAAAACAGCATGCCCCACATAACGCCCTTTTCCGCAAATTCCCAGGTCAGCAGAGCCTTGCCGTCCTCATCCTCGAAGGTGAAGGCCAGCAGCCCCATGATCAGAAAGACATACGCAGGCTTCAGCGCCGGCAGCCACCCGGCGTACAGCGGCCGGATAAAAGCCAGCAGTGTCGCCGCGACAAACAGCACCAGGCTGATTTTTTCGCCCAGCCGTATCGTACCCAGCTGCGCGTACATTTCCTTAAAATATTCGCTGGTACCAGCCAAGCGCTTTACCGGCACCGGCAAATGGAACAGGAAAAACAGATTCAGCAGCAGGACCAGTACCAAAAGCGGCAGAAAACGAACCACCCAGTCGATATACATAAATTCCTGTCCTGTCAGCTTTTCCAGATAGCTGATCGCCACCAGGTTCGCCGCCCCGCCCAAAGGCGAGCCGAAGCCGCCGATGCCCGCGCCCCAGACGATCGCCAGCAGGATCGGCACTGCCAGCTTACTGTTTTTGATGTTTTCCTCGCCAATAAACTGCAGCATGGATACCGCTACCGGTACCAGGATCGTACAGACGACCACATTCGGCAGAAAGATGGACAGTACTGTCGCTACCAGCAGCCAGACTGCTATCTGCTGCCGCAGTGACGTGCCGATACAGCACAGGGTCTTGATCGCCAGCCGCTTGTCGAGCCCCGTCGTCGCCCAGGTCAGGCAGACCAGATCAGCGCCGAACAGCAGCACGATGATCTCAGAAAAATACTGACTGATAACGTGCTGCATCGGGATCAGGTCAAACAATGCGTTGACACCGATCGGCACGAACGCCGTCACCGAAATATTGACCGGCCGCAATATCCACCACAGCGCCATCCAGACCGTCGTCCCCAGCGCCGCAGCCGCTTTGAAGCCAAAGAACCATTCCAGCAGCAGTATCGTCAAGCCGAAGCTGAGCGGTCCCAGCAATACCGCTACGCTGTGCAGGCGGCGCTTGCGTTTACTTCCGTACATAACCCCATCCCCTTCTTGCTCTCAAACTATTTTTATTGTAGAATGGTGGTATAAAAAAGTAAAATACTATTTCTTTGTTATTATAATAAGAATTTCTTATATTTTTTAGAGGTGAGCTATGGATTTTGAATTTTACCGTAATTTTATCACCGTCGCCGAAACAGGCAACCTGACCACAGCTTCCAAAAAACTGGCCCTGGCCCAGCCGGCCCTCAGCGCCCAGATCAAAACGCTGGAGCACTATTACGGCGCCAAGCTGATCCAGACTGCGCGCGGCAAACGCCAGCTGACCCTGACCGAAGCCGGGGAAGCCTTTCTGGGCAAGGCCCGCCAGATCTGTCGCACCGAAGAAACCATCCTTTTAGATATGCAGAGCTTCAATAAAAAAGCTTCCGGCACACTGCGCTTCAGCGTTTCGCCTGCCAAAAGCACCTTTTTCATCAACACCTATCTGCGTCCCTTTGCGGCCGCCTATCCCGAAATCTGCTTCCAGTTCCGGGAAGAAGCCGTCAGCGCCCAGACCAGACATATTGCGGAAAACAGCAGTGATTTTGCCTTTGCCAATGCGCCGCTGCCGTCACCGCAGCTGTTTGCCGCCCACAAAACGCAGAAAGAATATTTTTATGCCGTTTACAGTCCGCAGGCAAACTGCGGCCTTGATCCACAGCAGCCGCTGACGCCGAAACAATTACAGAATATCCCTGTCTGCTGTAACTTCGGCTGCTACAGCCTGCTGCGCAAAGCCTGCCTCAAGCACGGCTTCATGCCCAAGATCCGCTTTATCGCCACCACCAATACTGCCGCACTCGCTTTCGTGCAGGACGGCAGCGGCATCGCCATCGTTTCCGCCGGCGGCAGGGACGACTTCCCCCAAGGGTTGCAGCAGCAGCTGCTGGCTGATGATGAACTGTATTTTGAACAGACGCTGTTCTGGTCCAAAAAAGACCGGTTAAGCGCCACCGCCCAGCTGTTTTTGGACTTTTACCTGGCGGCAGCCAAAACTGACCGCCCTGATCATCAGGATCTGCACATAAAAAAGCCTTTATGACAAAGTCATAAAGGCTTTTATTATTAAGATTTACAGCTCGTACCCAAACAGGACACCCTTACCGCCGGCTTTCTTCACCTTGTACATGGCCTGATCAGCTTTGAGCAGCAGCTCCTCCGCCGTCCTCCCGTCCTCGGGATAACGCGCCACGCCGATACTGACATTGCAGAACACCTCGCCCCTTTTCAGCCGCCAGGGCTGGGCAAACCGCCGATGGATAAAGCTGGCCAGATTCCGGATATTAGCTTCCGTTTTATCCCCGTCGATGATCGCGATGAACTCATCGCCGCCGTTGCGGTAAATAGCGTCATGCAGCAGCGGGATACCGGAAAAAAACTGTCCCAGCTGCACTAAGAACTCGTCCCCCGCTTCGTGACCAAAGGTATCGTTGATCTTTTTAAAACCGTCGATGTCAAAAAACAGCAGATAACCTTCGCCGCCCTCCTGCGTTTTGTCGATCCGGCGCTCGCACTCCTTCACCAGCATCCGGCGGTTCGGCAGGTTCGTCAGCGAATCATAATTGGCCAGATACTCGACCAAAGCTTCGTTGCGCTTATTGTCAGTGATATCGGCACTGCTCACCACATGGGCCAGTCTGCCGTCCACCCAGCGGAACGCCGCGCTGAACACCCTGAACCAGGAACCGTCGAAAGGCCGCTGATAATCCCAGGAATAGATCTTCGTCGGTTCACCGTTCTCATCGATCAGCGTTTGCTGCGGGCAGAAAGCACAAGGCCCGTTTTGACCCGGGAACAGCACCTCCCAGCACTTGCGTCCCAAAAACTGCGAAATACCGCCGTACGGGGCCGCCATAGAACGGTTGGCATATAAAATATCATGGGTATGGAAATCGTTGACATAAATATCTATACCTGTATTATCCAAAATGCTTTCCAGCGAATTTTTGGCAAAAGTCAGCTTGTTCTGATAGACCCGCACCCCGATATACCGGCCAAACATCGACAGCACTGTCTTCAGCAGCTGCTGCGTGCCTGCCGGCGGCACCGGCCGGGCCGACTGCTGTACAAATACCAGCAGCCCGTAGATCTGCAGCGTTTCATCGACTACTGAAGCCACTACCAGCGACTGCGCCGCAAACAGCTCCAGCAAAGCATTCTCAGCCGCACTGTTCTTTTGTCCACCCTCCAGCCAGACAAAGGTTTCCTGCGCCAGATAGCTGCGGTAAGCAGCGTCGACCGCGTCGATCGGAAAGCTGCCCCGCAAAGGCAGTTCCTTACGCAGAAAGCGTTCTTTCAGATGCAGATGGTTGTACTGGTCCAATTCATAGATCAGCCCGCCGTCAAAATCAAAAGCAGAACAGAGCTCCGCCAGAGCCCTGTCGATGACTCCGGTATCCACCTGCTTGCCGCCCAGTAATTCAGCTAAAGATAAAACGAGAGTATCACCCGATTGTACCATTACAGCCACCTTCTATCCATACATTTAAAATAGTTCGATATTTTTATATACTTTGCTGATTTTATTCTATCATATTTATTATTTTTATCAACTGTAATTTATATTCTTTTAGGCAATAAAATTATTATATTACTCAAAAAAAAGCAGCCGCTCCCTTTCTAAGGCAGCAGCTGCTTGCAGGATGATTTAAAATTTTCAGCCGGGCATTATTTCCAGAACGGATAGGTACTCAGGACCACGACCAGCCCCAGCACGATAAAATCGGCGGCTCCCAGCGGCTCTCGCGGCATATTTTTATAAGTATTGCTGCCGAAACCCTTCAGCTCCATACTCAGCGCCAGCGTTTCGGACTTGGCCACCGCCCGCATGACCAGCGGTCTGATGACCACGACATACGAAAGCAGGCGTTTCACGCAGTTGCCCCGGTTGGAATAACCGCGGCAGGACTGAGCATCCAGCGTGATCTCGCTGTCAGCCAGGAAATTAGGCACGAAACGCAGCGCCGTCGTCAGCATAAAAGCATATTCACAGGGCAGGTGGAAACGGTCCACCAGCGTCTGGGCAATATCCTGGATACGCGTCGCCGCCAGCATACACAAAAACGCCATCGTCATGACCAGCATCCGCAGGCCGCCCGTCAGCGCCACCTCCAGCGGCGAACCGAACAGCAGCTGGAACAGGATCATCAGCCCGGTGAACACCGCCAAACCGCCGATCGCCGCCATAGTCATGCGGTCGCGCTTGATCGACAGCAGTAAAGCCAGCTCAAAAACCAGGATCGTCGCCACCGCCTTGACCGGCAGAATAAAGACCCACGCCGTCACAGCGACAGTGACAATGATTTGAGTAAACGCACTGATCCGCATCAGTCCTCAGCTCCTTTCCGCACCAACAGGCGGCAGAACTCCTCTGGTGTCGCCGCCGTAAAACCCAGACTGCCCGCCAAAGCAGCCGCCGTCGGCCGGCGCAGGCCCCATTCTTCCACAGCATACGCACCGCCGAACAGCTCCGTCGGCGTACCGTCATACACCAGGTCGCCATCCTTCAGGACAATGGCCCGCTTCGCATAACGGCGCACCACGTCCATATCATGCGAGATCAACACGATCGTGATCCCCTTTTCTTCGTTCAGCGTCTGCAAATACTGCATCATCCGCTCTTTCTCGATCGCATCCTGACCGTTGGTGATCTCGTCTAAGATCAAAGTACGCGGATTGAGCGCCAGCGCCGAAGCCACACCCAAACGCCGCTTCTGCCCAAAGGACAGCAGACGCGGATACGCGCCCGCCAGCTCGGCCAGCCCTGTAGCCGCCAAAGCTGCCTCCACCTGCTTTTTGATCGTTTCTGCCGTCAGCTTTTTAGCCCTCGGCCCATACGCCACTTCATCAAAAACCGTATCTTCCAAAATCTGCAGATCCGGGTTCTGGAATACATAACCGATCTTGTCAGCCAGGTCGGCCGGCTCATAATTGACGATATCCTCGCCGTCTACCAGCACCTGCCCGCTGCGGGGATGCAGAAGCGCCATGAACAAACGGCTCAGCGTCGTCTTGCCGCTGCCGTTATGGCCCAAAAGCGCCACAAACTCGCCGTCACCGATCGTGCAGGCGATATCGTTCAGTACCGGCAGACCCCTGCGGTAAGCAAAATTTACCTCTTTAGCCTCCAACATCAGGCGTTCCCCCCTTCAAAACCAAGCAGCTGTAATTCCGCAGCCGCCTCTGCCTCAGTCCGCCACTCGCCCAAAGTGATACCGAAACGGCGCTCGACGCCCAGCTTCACCTGCCATAACGCAGGCACCAGCGGACGCAGCTCCTCGTCCTCATACATCGTCCGCGCTGCAGCAGCAAAGGTATCAGCCGTTACCAGCTGCCCCTCCTTCAGCACTACCATGTCCGTCACATAAGGCAGCAGATAGTCCACTCGATGCTCAACTACGATGATCGTCGTGCCGTAACGCTGATGGATCGCATATAACAGCTCATACAGCGAATGGGCCCCGTCCGGGTCCATCGCCGATACCGGCTCATCCAGCACAATGATCTCGGGATGCACCGCCAAAGTAGCCGCCAGCAGCAAACGCTGGCGCTGCCCGCCCGACAGCTCGTCCAGCTGATAGCTTTCGCGCCCCGGCAGACCCACGTCCTCCAAAGCCTTACGGGTACGCTCCGCCACCTCCTCCGGCGCAAAACCGTGATTCAGTAAACTGAAAGCAACTTCCTCGCCCGCGGTCAGCGAAACCAGCTGGCTTTCGTAATCCTCCAGCATCAGCCCCACGCGCATCGCGATATCCGACACCCGGCGGCCTTTAGTAGATTCGCCCAGCACCTGCACATCACCGCTGTAACGTCCGCCCATATAAAAAGGCACGATGCCTGTCATCGCCTTGCACAAAGTAGTTTTGCCCGCGCCGCTGGGGCCGGCCACCACCGTAAACGAACCCTTTTTGATCTCCAGGTCGATATCCTGCAGCACCAGCTCCGATTTATTATAAGCAAAATAAAAATTTTCCAGCCTGATAACGCTCTCCATCATTCATCGTCCTCCTGCACAAAAAACAGCTTCCGCACCGGCCCGAACAGCAAAAAGGTGATCATGCCGTTCAGCGCGCCCACGATCGCCACCACCGGCAGCATGGCATACAGCCAGACATGCAGCGGCAAGCCCAGAACGATCTTCAAAATGAAAGTAAACACACCGCCGCTGGCCATAGTTGCCAAAAATCCCGTCACCAGGGGGCGCAGCTTCCACTTGCCCAAACCGCAGCGCAGCATCGCCTTGACCAGGATGCAGCAGGTGATTGCCCCCGAAAGCTCGCTGGCGATATTGCCCAGCGGAAAAGCCGACTTCGACGACGGCACCAGCGTGATGCCCGCAATAAAACCGATGCCCACAGCCTGCGACAGCGTCGGGTTCGTCAGATTGATAACGATAGAATACATGGCGATCGTCCAGTTCGGCGTCACGCCGCCCACATTAGGGCTGACCGTGTGCAGGATGATGCCGATAGCGAACAGCATCGCCGTGATCGCTACCCAGCGGTAGCCGTCCTGCATTGGTTTAACTTCGATCAGGTCCACCAACGGCAGCCTGGTATTTTTTTCTTTATCCATAATATAAGCCTCCTTCAGCCCGGGCAAATAAAAAAAGCCCTTCATCCCCATGTAGGGACGAAAGACACAACTTTCGCGGTACCACCCTGCTTGACCGATTAAGGTCCGCTCGCTAAGATACGGGCCGCAGCCGATATCCCCTTCCTTGGTAACGGGCGAAGCATCCCGACGGCGTCTACCCCCTTGCGGGCTCAAGCCGTATCTTAAAGGTCCATTCACCCTGCCGCCAAACGCCGGACTTGCACTGTCACCGGCTCGCTGAGGTCCGCTTGGCAAAGCTACTAATCCTCATCATCGATCAAATACTTATGAAATTACTTTAAAGTGTAGCACCAGCGGCAAAAGTTGTCAATAAGCGCGCGTGTATACATAGCGGCAAGCACCAAAGCTAAAAATATACTTGTAATTTTGCGCCGGCAGGAGTAAGATATTTTATGTAGTGGGGACGTAGCTCAGCTGGGAGAGCGTACGGTTCGCATCCGTAAGGTCGAGAGTTCGATCCTCTTCGTCTCCACCAAATGTTGAAAATAAGGAAGCCGCTGAATATTCAGCGGCTTTTGTGTTATAATTTTATATATAATTATAGGGTGGTGTTTATTATATCCTTAGAAAATAAAGACGTTCTAAAAGAAAAGTGGACACAAGAAGCCTTACATTGTTTAGAATTATTGCAAAACACATTCGAAGATATTGCAAATACAGTTCACCACAATGATTCAATAGAAATGTATACTGTTGGCAACGATGTTGTTGCTGCATATTTAGCACAATGCTTAGATTATTTAGAAGCAATAAAAATCCTATATTCATATAAAAAAATAGACGCTGCCTTAATAATAACGCGCTCACTTTTTGAAATAGCTTTGCAACTTGGATATTTGATTAAAGATGATAATTTGATAGAAGATAAAGGAATGTTTATTAGGATTACCAAAATCCATAAAGAAATATATCTAATGGAAGAAATGGAAAAAAAGCATGGACCTAATATAGAAAAACCATGCTTAAGTGAAGAATTAAGGCAAGAATACTCCGATTATATTGCTAAAGAAACAACTCCTCAAGCATTTTTAGAAGCACATCATTATTTAAAAAGAAAAACACTTAAATTTAAAGCTTCAAATTGGCGTTCCACTACATGGTACGAATTATATAGCCAAAAGCAGGGCAAAACGCTCTCTTCTTACAGAAGTTTATGTAAAGAATTGGAGTGGTATGATCTCAAGGACTCCTTATTATATGATGGATTTTATAATGATATGTCACAACAAGCGCATGGAATTAAAGCATCTGATATGAGTTTTTTTGATGGCAAAAAACAAGTATTTAAAGATCCAGATGATATAGCGTCAGGTGGATGGCAGTTAATGTATTGTATCACTATTATAGTTAATATTATAAACATGTTAGATAAGAGTATTTTAAGCAAAGAAATAGACCTTGCAGCAAAAGTCGTGGATAGATTAGAAGATATTAGAGTACACTATTTTAAATCTGACGCAATAATGAAAGAATATCTAAAATAAAATTTATTGTAGTTTCTTTATAATTCAAATCCGCTGGATATTCAGCGGATTTTATACTTTTAACATTTATTTCAGTTGTATTGTTCGCTACAACGATATATAATAAAAGTAGTTATTTTATATTCATTTGAGTTAATTTTTTGTGAGGTATTTTTATGGAATTTCTATCTGCAAAAGAAACAGCCCAAGAATGGGGAATATCCCTGCGCCGAGTTCAAAAATTATGTGAACAAAATCGTATCCATGGTGTACAACGTTTAGGTAAAATTTGGCTAATTCCAAAAGAAGCCAACCGACCATCAGATATGCGTTATACTGTCAGCAAAGATCAGGAAAGGAATGGTAGAGCATGACCAGTAATTTTCATTTTCTGTCCGAAAGATTCCCGGTATTAGAAAAATTAGGAAACCTTGCAGAAAGCTATCTCTATTCTGATCCAAATACCTGTCTTTATAAATTAGGCACGCTTGCTGAAACTACCATCAATTATATGTTCGAATTAGACAGGCTCACTCCACCTTATGAGAACACACTCAATAACAAAATTAAAATACTAAAAAATGAAGGATTGTTGCCCAAAGAAATTGATGATATTCTTTACCGTTTACGTATTAAACGTAATCTTGCTGTACACGAAGGTCATGATTCTTTTGAAGACAGCAAAATTCTTTTGCATATGGCCCATACCTTTATGATTTGGTTTATGCAAACATATGGGGATTATACCTATGAACCCTCTGAATTCATACTCCCCGCTGATGAAAGTCAAAACCAAGATTATAATAAATTACTAAAAGAAAAAGAAACCCTGGTAGCAGAACTAGAAAATGTAAAAGCTACCGTTGCCTCTTCTCGTCTTGATCATTCTGTAACCAGTATCGAACGTAAAAAACGTTCTGCAAAAGCAGTCAATAATATGCACCTCTCTGAAGCCGAAACTAGGGAACTTATTGACGAACAGCTAAGGCGCGTTGGTTGGGAAGCTGATTCTAAAACTTTGCGTTTTTCTAAAGGCACACATCCACAAAAGGGTCGTAATATAGCTATTGCCGAATGGCCTACTGACTCAACTGCTTGCAAATGGGGCAATGCGGATTATGTTTTATTCGCAGGCTTAAAATTAGTCGGAGTTATTGAAGCTAAACCCGAAAATAAAGACATCTCCTCTGTCATTGACAATCAATGTAAGGACTATAGCTGCGGTATCAAAACTGAGCATATGGATTTTGTCATTGATTCGTGGAATGGTTATAAAGCTCCCTTCTTATTTGCTACAAACGGCAGGCCATATTTAAAACAAATAGAAACAAAATCAGGCATCTGGTTCAGAGATGCACGGCAAGACTCCAATATCCCTAAATCTTTGAAAAATTGGATAAGCCCTCAAGGATTGCTTGACCTATTGGAAAAAGATATTGCTGCCGCTGACTGTAAGTTGTCAAACATGTCTTATGATTTGCTGCAGGATAAAGATGGATTAAATTTACGCCCCTATCAAATAGAAGCTGTAGAAGCAGCCGAAAAGGCTGTTATTCAAGGCAAGCAGACTGTACTTCTGGCAATGGCCACAGGTACTGGTAAAACTCGTACTGTCCTGGGTATGATATATCGTTTTCTAAAGACAGGTCGTTTTAAACGCATCCTGTTTTTAGTTGATCGCACTACCTTGGGAGAACAAGCCCAAGATGTTTTCAATGAAGTAAAACTCGAAGATCTTATGACTCTCAACGAAATTTATGATATAAAAACACTTAATGATAAAAACATTGAGAAAGAAACCAAGATCCATATCGCCACAGTACAAAGTCTAGTAAAACGTGTTTTATATACAGAAGATGATTCCGTTCCTTCTGTTACTGACTATGATTTGATTATCATTGACGAGGCCCATCGTGGTTATATTCTCGACAAAGAAATGAGTGCAGAAGAACAACTCTACAGAAATCAGACCGATTATATAAGCAAGTATCGTGCAGTTATAGAGTATTTTGATGCTGTTAAAATTGCACTAACTGCCACCCCAGCTTTGCATACCAGCGAAATTTTTGGCAAACCAGTATTTGAATATTCCTATCGCCGCGCTGTAATTGAAGGTTTTTTAGTCGATCATGATGCTCCACACACAATTTCAACTAAATTAAGTACCGAAGGTATAATTTATAAACCCGGTGAAACAGTTGCCATTTTTGATCCAGTCACTGGCGAGATCACAAACAGCGACGAATTAGAAGATGAACTTCACTTTGATGTCGAAAGCTTTAATCGACGTGTAATTACAGAAAATTTTAATCGCACTGTATTAACAGAAATTGCCAATGATTTAAACCCCGAAGGCGATGGTAAAACATTGATCTACGCTGTAGATGATAACCATGCTGATTTAATCGTAAAAATTTTAAAAGAAATTTATGAACCCATGGGAGTGCCAAATGACGCCATTATGAAGATTACAGGTAGCATCGGTGGGGGGAACCCCAAAAAAGTACAAGAAACCATCAAACACTTCAAAAATGAAAAGTATCCTAATATTGCTGTTACTGTTGACCTTCTAACTACTGGCATTGACGTCCCAGAAATTACAACACTTGTATTTATGCGTCGGGTAAAATCCCGTATCTTATTTGAACAAATGTTAGGGCGTGCAACACGTCTTTGTCCTCGTATTAGTAAAACTCATTTTGAAATCTATGACCCTGTAGGTGTTTATGAATCTCTTGCACCAGTTAACACCATGAAACCAGTAGTAAAAAGCGAATCAGCAAGCTTTACTGATCTACTTGACGGCTTAGAAATTTTTAGCACTGATGAACATTTGAAAAATCAAATTGATTTGCTGGTTGCTAAAATCCAACGCAAAAAACGCATACTCAGTAAACCTGCGCTAGAGCATTTTATTGATTTAGCTGATGGATTAACCCCCTCCCAATTAGCTGAAAAACTTTTATCCATGTCACCACAAGCAGCCAAGGAATTTGCTTTAAAAAACCAGCAGCTATTTGAAATTTTAAACGAGGGCGGTTTGCCGCTCAATCGTCCCATGGTTATATCTGATAAAGAAGATCAACTCATTGGCCATACACGCGGTTATGGTAAAGGGCAGGCACCAGAAGATTATTTGAGTGAATTTAACGATTTCATCCATGAAAACTTGAATAAATTAGTAGCTTTGCAAATAGTTTGTACTCGTCCTCGTGACCTGACACGCGAAAGCCTTAAGAGCCTAAAGTTAGAGCTGGATCGACACAATTTCACGGAAAAACAGCTTAATACGGCGTGGAAAGAATGGAAAAATGAAGACATAGCAGCTGATATAATCAGTTTCATTCGCCGTAGCGCCCTTGGTTCCGCATTGATTGCACACGACGAACGCATTAGGCAAGCATTGGCTAAGTTGCGCAACAACCATAATTTCAATAAAATGCAACAAGATTGGCTCGATCGCATTGAAAAAAGCCTACTTGCTGAAACAATTATAGACCATGAATCTTTTGAAAGTGGTGCCTTTAAAACTGCTGGCGGCTTTCAAAAAATCAATAAGGTATTCGCTGGACAATTAGATGATTATTTGCATGAACTAAACAACTATTTATATGACGACGGAGGAACATCTGCATGAACAATCAAGAGATTGTCTCAAAACTTTGGAATTTATGTAACGTACTACGTGATGACGGTATTACTTATCACCAATATGTTACCGAGCTCACCTATATTTTGTTCCTCAAAATGAGTAAAGAAACTGGGACAGATAAACAAATTCCAGAAGCCTATCGTTGGAATGAACTTATTCAAAAACAAGGTATCGAACTTAAACGTTTTTACGCCGAACTACTCAACCACCTTGGCGAAAATTGCACTGGCCGTATTCGTAAAATTTACAACGGCGCACGTTCAAACATTGAGGAACCTAAAAACCTTGAAAAAATTATCACTAATATAGATGCTCTGGACTGGTATTCAGCCAAAGAAGAAGGCTTGGGCAATCTCTACGAAGGCTTATTGGAGAAAAACGCCAACGAGAAAAAATCCGGTGCTGGTCAATACTTTACTCCACGTGTTTTAATCGACGTTATGGTAGAATTAATAGCGCCACAAGCTGGCGAACGCTGTAACGACCCAGCCTGTGGCACATTTGGATTTATGATTGCTGCTGATCGCTATATAAAAAATAGGACGGACAATTATTTTGATCTAGGCTCCACTCAAGCCCAAACATTCCAAATCAGGGACGCCTTTACTGGTTGTGAACTGGTACACGACACCCATCGTCTTGCGCTAATGAACGCCATGTTACATGGCATTGAGGGAGAAATACTTTTAGCAGACACTCTTTCCAACCAAGGCAAGCAGATGCGAGATTTTGACGTCGTTCTTACCAATCCGCCTTTTGGTACAAAAAAAGGCGGTGAACGTGCTACCCGTGATGACCTGACCTTTCCCACCAGCAATAAACAATTGAACTTTTTACAACACATCTATCGCAGTCTAAAGGCAGATGGTAAAGCTCGTGCAGCCGTCATCTTACCCGACAATGTGTTATTTGCTGATGGCGACGGAGCAAAAATTCGTGCCGATTTAATGGACAAATGCAATCTGCACACAGTACTGCGCTTGCCTACTGGTATTTTCTATGCCCAAGGCGTAAAAACCAATGTACTATTCTTTACTCGAGGTAAAACCGAAAAAGACAATACTAAGGAAGTATGGTTTTATGATTTGCGCACCAATATGCCTAATCTCGGTAAGACCAATCCTTTAGTCAAAAATCATTTTGATGATTTTGTAGCTGCTTACACAGCCGAAAAACGTAGCAAAGTAAAAGACGAACGCTGGAACTGCTTTACTCGTGAAGAAATCAAAACCAAAGGCGACAGCCTGGACCTTGGTTTAATTCGCGATGACAGCGTATTAGATTACAACGACCTGCCAGATCCCATCGAAAGCGCTGAAGAAATTCATGCACAGTTAGAAGAAGCTATGGATTTGATTTTAAGCGTAGCCAAAGAACTAAAATCACTGGAAGGTGGCAAATAATGGCAAGGGGAAAGAGAGCTCAGGTATTATCTGCAGAAGAAAAGTTGAAACAAGCTTTAGTTCCAGACTGGGAACAACCATATAAGGTGCCAGGGAATTGGGTTTGGATAAAATTAGAATTTTTAAAAAAGAATAATTTATCTTTTTTTGATGGCGATTGGATTTTAAGTGAAAATATGGATCCCAATGGGAATGTACGCTTAATTCAATTATCTGACATTGGCGTTGGAGAGTTTTTAAATAAATCTGCTAAATATATCAATGAAAAAGTGTTTGAAGAACTAGGATGTACACCACTTGAAACTGGTGATATTCTTATTTCCAGAATGGCAGAACCTATTGCACGTAGCTGCATCTTTCCTTCGTTACCATATATGTCTATTACTGCAGTAGATGTGGCCGTTTTACGGTGTGAGGAGCAGATTTGTGAGAGAGAATATATCAATCACTTGTGTAATGCAAATTGGTTTACACAGATGGCGTTTACAAAGGCTCGTGGAACAACGCGTGTAAGAATTACTCGCAAAAATTTGGGGGAAATGCCAGCACCCCTTCCTCCACTCGCCGAGCAACGCCGCATCGTAGCACGCATTGAAAGCCTTTTTGAAAAGCTCGACCACGCACGCGAACTGGTACAATCTGCACTAGACAGCTTTAAAAACCGCAAGTCTGCTATTTTGCACAAGGCGTTTGCCGGCGAGCTTACCGTAAAATGGCGGTGTGAAAATGGGCTAGTTAAAAATACCGTTATTTCAAGTATTACTGCTTATTCGAAGGTATTATCAAAGAAAGATCAAAAGCACATCAAGGCTTTTCAATCCCATGTGAAAATTGTAGAAATGAGTAACGGGCAACAATGGTTTTCTTGCCAGATTGGAGCTGTTGGGGTCGTTACAAATGGAAGTACCCCCTCAAGAAAAGTTCCTGATTTTTGGAAAGATGGTACTATTCCTTGGGTCAGTTCTGGAGAAGTTCGTAATAATGTTATTGAAACAACACATGAGAAAATCACTACATCAGGATGTGACAATTCGTCGGTGAAACAACTTCCAGTCGGGACAGTCTTAATCGCAATGATTGGTGAAGGCAAGACTCGCGGACAAAGTGCGGTCTTAAATATTCCTGCCACAACTAATCAAAATGTTGCTGCTATAATTATTGATCATGGGTTTATTGTGCCACACTTTTTATGGTATTGGCTTCAAAAAGAATATACTAAGAATAGAGAAAAGGGAAATGGAACTGGTCCGCAGGCATTAAACTGTCAGCGAGTAAGAGAATTAGATATAGTGATTCCTCCCTTTGAGGAACAGCAAGAAATTGTCCGCATTCTCGATAGTTTGTTAGAAAAGGAACAACATGCCGAAGATAAGCTGGAGCCTATTCTCGACCAAATAGACCTGCTGAAAAAATCTATTCTTGCCCGTGCCTTTCGCGGTGAGCTTGGCACGAATGATCCGAGTGAAGAAAGTGCAATGGAATTATTAAAAAATCTTTAAAATAAAAAGAAACGCCACTAAATATTTAGCGGCGTTTCTTTTACTAAACAAATCTGTATTTTAATATAGTTCCTTGTACATCTTTATAGCATAATTATCTGTCATTCCTCCAATATAGTTACAAATCACTCGCATCATACATACCTGCTCAAGTAACAACTTCTCATCATTCATTTTTGTCACATAATCTTTAAAAATTTTCCTAATATGCCCCATACCATAGTCTTCTATTTCTTTTCTAATTAAAGAATCATCCTTATATTTTTTTACTAGCAATAAAAACTCCACAACACAATGGTTGGGTAATTGCTGTGGATTGTTAAAAAAAGCCTGGAATAATTTGATAATTATATATCTTCCTTTTGCGTCGGCCTTCTGCACTTCATAAGAACTTATTATTATTTCTGACAATATATCTTCAAACTCTTTCAATGAATCTTTAAACTTACATTCCCCATCAATTGAACCATATGAAATTATCTTCTCTACCTCGTTATGATTTTTTTGAACCATGAGGGCTGCAAAATCTTCATTTGATTTTATATTATTTGTTTTCTTAAATATTTCTAAATTTTCACAAGAATTATCTACCAACCTTGTGACCAAAAGATTAACAATTATTTTAGAAATACTAGATATAAATCTTTCATTACTTTTCTTTTCAAGATTAACTAGCATGCCCCTTTCTGAATCAGTAAAATATTCCCCAAATTTTTCGTTTATTATTTTTACAACTTCACTCTTAGTTATTATGTCTCCTCTAATAGCATCTTCTATATCATGATGTCGTTGAGCAATTTCATCAGCTTCTTTTACTACAAAAGCCTCAAAGGACCATGCTTCATTAACAGATTCTTTGAATTTGCAATGACTGTTCCATTTCGAAAAATACCTTAACGATTTTAAATCCAAACCGTTCTTATTCTTATATTCCAAATTAGAATGTAATTTTATTCCAAATAAAGTAAAATTTGTTAAATTTAACCCTTTCTCGTTATCTCTATAATATTCCATAGACAACGTAGTTTCCAGACTATTTAAGTTATGTTTAAACCCCTGCAGTGCTTCAATTGCTTCTATATCATTACCATCATTATTAAAAGGGCAGTTTTCTATTAAATGCACCTTATTTAAAGTCATAATTTCATGTAATACTCTTTCCCCTGCATGCCCAAATGGTGTATGTCCAATATCATGGCCTAGCGCAATTGCTTCTGTAAGGTCTTCATCCAATTTCAATGCCTTTGATATTGTTCTAGCTATTTGAGATACTTCTAAAGTATGAGTTAATCGTGTCCTTTTGTGATCATCTACTCCTGATAAAAAAACTTGAGTTTTTCCAGATAACCTACGAAAGGCTGTACTATACAAAATTCTGTCCCGATCACGCATGAATTCTGTCCTATATTTTCCAATATCGGTTTCACTCATATGTCGTTCCGCTAACTCTTTAGGTGCAGATAATGTAAATTCCATAAATATTCATCTTCTTTCATTTCAAATTTATATTTATATAATTCCTATATAAATTATATAATTTCCTTCTTACAATAACAAGTTATATTAAACTCTTCCTCTCATACCTCAACAGTGCTTCCTGCGCTATTTCTTCGGGTGTTTTCGGGGTAGCTTTCAAATTATAAGAGCCTTGCAGCTGCAAGGCTCTTTTTTGGGTGTTGGCGGTAGTTGCATTGCTGTTTATTTCTCTGGTTGTGCCTATCTGGGCGTTTGCTCTATTATTTTCGTTTTCCTCCCGTACTTGTTCTTCGGCGTTATTATTTGCTCGCTGATCTTGCTGCAAACTCCCTTTGTCTTTTGCTAGCCATTCATCCTGCAGTCTGCGTTCCCTCCTTATGCCCTGCGCTTCGCGCAGGGCTTTTTCCATATTATAGAAGTTCGGTTCGCGGCGGCGGGCAGTCATAATAGTCACGGCAATATTCCATTCGGCATCGTCCGTCTCGCAGAATCGTTCTGCCCAGCCATCAATAAACCTGGCCCGTTCATCTTCATTTCTAAACCGCAGCTTCAGCCTGTTATATTCAAACAGTTTTACCATCCGCCGTATTTGTTCATAAGGTCTCTCCATTTTTCAGCACATCCTTCGCAATATTTTCCGCCTCTGATTTGCTTATATGGTCAGGCGCACTTACGGGTTTCTCTGTCCAGGCAGCAGCAAACGCATTTCCCAGGCAGATCACCCTGGCTGGCAGTGCCATAACAGCCTGCCGGCCTGCGCCTGATGATCCATATTCCAGCTTATCTACATCAGCAGTTCTTCCGCTTCCCGCTGTTTTTCGGCCTGATGCGCTGCAAGCAGCAGCTGCCGCAGCTTAGTAAGTCCTTTTTTGATCGTTTTGCTGATTGCCGCAGGACTGACGCCAAACCTCTGTGCCAGTTCGCCGTTGCTCCAGCCTTCCAGAAAATGCAGTTCGATCAATTCTTCCTGTTTGGGCGAAAGCTGTACCAGCAGTTCCTGCACTTCCGCAAAATCCTGCTGCAGTTGCTGCTGTTCAAAATAAGTACGCGTCGTCTGCGCCGCATCTGCCGTCAGCACTTCCTCTGCAAATTCACAGCCGCTTTCTATTTCATAAGGGCAGGTCATTTCTTCATCCTTATGCCGGCGTTTCCATTCACTGCTGAGCGCCGTATACGACTTACTGACGATAAAAGCCGGCAGCTTCTCGAAATCCTGCCGCTGTCCCCACTTTTCCAGCGCCTTTACCACGGCAACCCTTTCGATCTGCTCGCCATCCTCGGCAAAACCTTTATAAGCGCTGGTATGTGCTATTTTTCGCAGTTTGATATCAAAAGCCTGCAAAATCACCCCCAGCATCTTTTTATTGCCCTGCTGCGCTAAAGCCACTATTTCGGCCCATTTATCACACTCCGCTGTTTCTGTGCAAGTAACTGTCATCAATACATCCCCTTATCTCACCCTGCTGCGGTGATCTTATTATTCAACACCTCTACTGCCAGCTCCCGCGCCGTCAGGCTGTCCAGACAGTCTATACAAATAATGATCCCATCCAGCTCGATATACAAATCACCGGCGCCAACAGCCTCATTACACAATTCACAGCTGTACACGTCTTCCGCCAGGCTCTGCGGAGGTTCCAGCCACGCATTTTCGATCGCTGTAAAATGATCCACTAGTCACACCTTGCGCCTGAACTGCGGCGTGACGTTAAACTGCGCTTAAGCGCCCTGCGGAACAAAGCGCTGCAGTTGATATGCTCGTCCTGTGCCTGCTTGCGCAGACCATAAGGCAAAACGATACGCAGCTCTACTAAAGCATCGTCCTTTCTCGGCGGTTTCACCGTTCTGGCAGACTGCGGCTCAACTGGCCGTACAGTCTCTGTCTGGCAGTGTTTTCCCTGCAGTAAGGGGCATTTCAGCGCCAAATACAAAAGACGGGCACTCAGCACATCGCCGCCCGTCTTTTTAGATTTTTGTTGTGAAGCTAAAGAATCATTCATGTTTTTTACCTGCTTTCGCTGAATTTAGGGTGTAAGTATCAATACTAACGCAGATCAGTAATACAAAACCATTATTAACACTTAAAACTTCCAAGTCAAAATCATAAGTATGTACGAAGGATTTACAGATTTTAATGATTTAAAAGCTTTAAGATATGCTAAAGGTCTTTAAGATTTAAAAGATTCGGTATGCTTACTGCGTCAGTAATAATATCCCCTACTCTTATATGGCTTTTTACAAGGTCATTTTTAACCCCCTTTACATAAATAAATTTTATCCGCCGCTTGGAAGAGCAAATTTTACACTTTTTAAATTTTTCCTGCCGGCAGGTTAAAAAACAGGGCCTAAAAAGCCATATAAGAGTGAGAGGGTGCCACAGCACATCAAAATGCTGAACGGAGTACGTTAAAATAATGGCCTGCTCTCCAAACTCACAGGAAAGGAGCATCACCATGGAGCTGAAAGTGTTCCGGGACGTTCTGCCTGCGGCGGGTGCGGACTGCACCGCCAAGGCGGAGCTGCCCCTCGAGACCGAACTACTGATCTCGGACTATCTGCCGCCGGTGTTCAAACTGGTCAAATGCTTTGCAAAGCCGGTCATCCTGCAAAAGCAGCTGCAGCCGGGCAGGCTGACACTGGAGGGCTATCTGCGCTGTACGGCCTATTATCAGGGCGAGGAGGGTGCAGGCCTCTGCCAGACCGAACAGAAACTGCCCTTTACAAAACAGTTGGAGCTTCCGGAGTTTGACTTTACGGCCTGGACGGCGGTGGTGGAGGGTCAGACCGAATACCTCAACAGCCGGGTGGTCAACCCGCGCCGCATGGAGGTGCGGGGTGCCGTGGGGCTGGTGGCGACCGTGCGCACCCAGAACAAAGCGGAGGTGATCACTGCACTGGCCGATGGCGGCATTGAGCAGCAGCTGGACACCCTGCAGGGCGTGCGCAGCATTGCGGTGCTGGATAAGCTGATCTCGGCCGAAGGGGAGCTGGCTTTTCCCAGCCCGCCGGCGGCGGTGCTGGACATTGCAGGCACAGCCACTGCACAGGAGGTACGGCTGCTGTCCGGCAAAGCGGTGGTCAAGGGCGAAGTACGGGTTCAGTGTGCCTGGCGTGCCGAGCAGGAAACCGAATTGCAGAGCCTGAGCACGACTCTGCCGTTCCAGCAGGTGCTGGATGTGGACGGCCTGACCGAGGACTGCAAGTGTCTTTGCGTGGTGGAGCCGGTAGGCTTCTCCCTGACGGAAGGGCAGCCGGACGCGGCGGGCACCCTGTCGGCCAGCCTGATGCTGCATTTGCGGGCCTGGCGCAGCTACCAG